>BS_KBA_SWE02_21mDRAFT_10000167_pt1 | contig 22817 bp, 20 predicted proteins | sample BalSeasSWE02_21m_FD_9196 | JGI IMG/M metagenome (IMG submission 9196)
AATCATCGTGAACGAATTAAAAGAAAATACTTTTTATGCAAAGATAATTCTGGAAGCTTCCGGATTAACAAATGAAATTGATGCACGGCCAAGTGATGCTATCGCGTTGGCTGTGCGCACTTACGCTCCTATTTATGTTAATGAGGCAGTAATGAGTACTGCAGCATTCCTTCCTTCGGATGAAACCGGTATCCCTGGATTTGAAACCAGTAATCTTGAATCTGATAAAAAACCACCCTCTAAAGAAGCTCAACTGGCAGCATTGCAGGATAAATTAAGGGAGGCGTTGGAAGGTGAAGAGTTTGAACGTGCAGCAAAATTGAGAGATGATATTAAACGATTATCACAGAATAATTAACTCACTCTATACGCAATACATTTATTTCCAATAGTGTGAGTTATATAGATTGTACGATTATTCTGCACCAAGCAAAGTCAAAGTGTGAACTTGGCTGACGTAAGATAAGTTTCTTTATAAATTTTTGTCTTCGACTACGCTCAGACTGACGATTAATATTTCTGACACTGCATTTTTTTCTTTATTTTATTTAGCCTATAACTTATCGTAATATTTAGAATTAATTAAAAACCTGTTTACCAATTTCGCATTCCATACATTTTTTTTTGATACAGTAGTTTCTAAAGAGTTCTATCATTCCCTGATAATATACACTTCGGAATTTTTCATTCTTTAATCCGAGAGTATCATTAACCTGATCAACAAGATGGTTGCCTTCTTTTTGATAATAATTCAAAAATAAATCTAATACTTTTTGGGAAAGCTCGTTATTGCCGTGGATTTCAAAATAAACCGAGAAGATTGGGAGAATAATATTAATCATAATCTCATCTGCCCTGCCGAGTCCGATAAAATAATTTAACTTTGTTATTGTTTCCTTATTAAAATTATAATGTCCTGCCCAATAACCTTCACCTTTAATAATTATTTCATTTCTAAGTTTTGTGATAAGTTTATTAATATCGGAATGCTGTTTGAATATATTAATTATGCGAATAAATTGCTCGTGGATAATTATTTTTTCTAGTAACCTTGCTCCTGCTGCAATTCTAATAGTTGGAAAATTTTGTGGTCTTAGTTTAAAAAAGTTCCATTCGTTTTTATTTAATAAACCTGAATAATAATTATCCTTAACAGAAGACCATAAATCCAAACTGTTTCTCATGTATTCTGAGGTTTCTTCATCAGGAATATCGATCACATCAGGAAACATTCCGCTTATATGAAAAAGAATACTCTCAATCTTTTCTTTATTAAGCTGATTAACAGATTTAAAGAACTTGATATCAACTGCCCTACTTAGTTTTAACATTATGTCTTTGTTTTTAGAATAACCCAGTGCTTCAAATAACTGTTCATAGTAAAGCTGCTGCCAGAATTCTAAATGCTCAAAATCTTTTTGTGTGTATTCTCGTGTGGAAATTTCTCTATGAAAATCGTGAAAGACCTTTGGTTCTTTAATGTGTAGTTCGTTTAATAGGACCAGTTCCTTAAGCCGTTCAATATTTTTTTCACACTTTTTCCTAAATCTTAATAATCCAAGATTTTTTAGATAATTTAATTTCTCTCTTCTTTCCATATTATGATTTAGTTGAGAGCATGGCATTTTAATTTCATCCTCGGATTGAATTGCCTTTAAGTCCTGCTGTATATTTTGTTTAATCGATGAAGATAAAAAACCCTCTAACGAAAGCGTGGGAACCTTTCTACCGCTCTGCGTTACAACAAATGGATATGATGAATCGTTTGAGAGAACTGCGTGGAGAATTACTTTATTGTATCGCTGGTTAAGATTGTGTCCGTGAGCTTTCCAATCAGAGTGCAATGTATCTATTTCAACATCGCCGGTAAATGTAATGTTACCAATTTTTATTCGGACATGCCTGTAATCCGGACCAGCTTCATCATTATTTCTAACCCCGCAATCGATGATTTCTATTGATATTCCATCAGCAGTTGTAAGAGAAGAATCCATTCGTTTTTCTTCCCAGATTTTGTAGATGAGTTCTTCTGGAATTTTAGGATTGGTTTTCAATAGTTTGCCCTGATTTAGAATTTATCATTTCAAATATTTCTTTTTGGATTACTCATTTCAAATCTATGACTTTTTTAACCATAACTGAAGAAAATATTTAGTAGTAATTTAAATTTAAAAGAATTTCTAATCTGAATTCTGATAAAAAGAAGAAATTTTATTTAGTGAAATAATTTCGTTGCGGGCAGCTTCTGCAAAATCTTCAGCACTGCTTTTATAAATAATACCACGACTAACATTTACTAAATAATTTTTGCGATTATTGTCATTCAATGTTTTACTTACATCTTCCAAGCTTCCACCTTGTGCACCAACTCCCGGCAAGAGAAGTGATAAACTGCCAAAGTTGTTGATATTAGATTTTAGTTCATCAAGTTTAGTTGCACCAAAAATAATTCCACAGTTATGATTTTTATTCCATTCGCCAACACTTTGCAGAATGTTTTGATATAAAAATTTTCCATCCTTTAATTCTAATTTCTCAAAATCATTTGCACCCGGATTTGATGTTAAAACTAAAACATAATTCATTTTATCAGTATAATTTAAAAATGGCTGTAAAGAATCTTTACCCATATACGGATGTAAAGTGACAGCATCGAACTTAAAATGCTCATAAACAGATTTTGCATACATTTCCGAAGTATTGCCAATATCACCACGTTTAGCATCTGCAATTGATAGAATATCTTGGGGTATAAGTTCCACAGTTTTTTCCAGTTCAGAAATACCTTGAGCACCAGCGCGTTCATAAAATGCAAAGTTTATTTTGTACGCAGCAGCATAATCTTTAGTGGCTTCGATTATGGATTGATTAAATTTGAATACTCCATCAGGATCATTTTTAAGAAAGGATGGAATCTTATTTACATCTGTATCTAATCCCACACAGATAAATTTTCCATCGTTGTTTTTATAAAGAATTTTTTCTTGTGATGTCATAAAATATTTTAAGTGTAGTTTTTTCTGTTTCGATAAATATTTGCAATTATACCAAGCATAAACATATTTACAAGTAACGAACTTCCGCCATAGCTTACAAAAGGAAGCGGAATACCGATTACAGGTAAAATTCCAACAACCATTCCAATATTAATTAAATAATGAATAGTATAAACAGAAAGTATACCGATGATGGTTAAACTTAAAAACTCATTTTTAGTTGTTGATGCAATTTTTAATATTCTCAAAAACAAATAAAGAAATAATACCAGCACAATCATAGAACCTATAAATCCGAACTCTTCTCCGATAACACAGTAAATAAAATCAGTCCATTGTTCCGGGATGTATTGCAATTGAGTTTGATTGCCGTGCAGATATCCTTTGCCGAATAATCCGCCCGAACCAATTGCAACTTTAGCTTGTATTGTGTTGTAGCCCGCCCCAAGCGGATCAGTATTTGGATCTATAAATGATTGAATTCTTTTTTGTTGGTGTGGACTTAACGCGTTGTAAAGGTAATCAGTAAAAAATCCTGCTGCTAGATTAAGTGCGAAGATCGATCCGCTAAAAAACACATCTTTACGAAACAGTATCAGAATAACCAAGACTAAAATTAAAGAAGCTAGAAAATAATAGAATCCAAATATGCTGCTATAGCTACAAAACCCGGAGATAAAACGATGAACAATCCAAAAAGACTGATGCCTTTCCAAAATATCAAAATTAATATTGTTCCTATAAAAACAATAGCCGTTCCCATATCGGGTTCGAGCAAAATCAACATTACTGGAATTAACCCAATCCCAAGAGAGATTAGAATATCTTTAAATGAATCAATATCAGTATTTTTTCTACTAAGGTATGCAGACATCGCAAGGACAGTACCAATCTTTGCAAACTCAGAGGGTTGAAATCCGAAAGGGCCTAAATCTAACCAGCTTCTTGCACCTGAAACTTTTCGACCGACTACCATTACAACAACTAGCAGCAAAAGTGAAAATAAATATGTTGGTGTTGTAATCATTCTGAATGAATTAGTTGGGAGTGAATAGGTAATAAAAAACACAAAGAAAGATGAAAATGCTAAATACTAATTGCCTGTTAAAGTTTCCGCTCATAGTAGGATGGCTAAATGTAGAACTATAAATGGCTGTCAAACCAACTGCAATCAGAAGAGAGGCAGGAATAAATATTCCGAAATCAAATTTATCACTTAGTTTATAATCAATCCTCAAGTTTTACTCCGGCGATGGTTTGATTATTATCTTTTTTGATTTCTTCTTTTTTAAGAGTTTCTTTTTTCAGATAAGCTTCAATCATAGCCTTGGCGATTGGTGCGGCATGTGTTCCACCGAATCCAATATTTTCTACTACCACCGCAATAGCAATTTGTGGATTATCAGAGGGCGCATAACAAACAAAAAGTGCGTGATCTTTTCCATGGGAATTTTGAGCAGTTCCTGTTTTACCTGATATTTTTATATCAGACATTTTAATATGTGTTGCGGTTCCTGATCCATTAACAACAAGGAACATGCCTTCTTTTACTATATCAAAAACTTCCTGCTTAATTCCTGTTTTAATTTCAGGAAATTTATATGGAATAATTTGTCTCGTTTTATCATCAAGATATCCCTTTACTATGTGAGGTTGAAATGAAGAACCGTTGTTTGCTATTAATGCAACATACTTTGCTAGCTGAAGTGGCGTAACACTTACTTCACCTTGTCCAATTCCCAGACTTGCCATAATACTTCTTGGCCACTTTTCGCCATACATTTTTACATAGTAATTTTCGCCAGGGATAAATCCTGCAGACTCTTCACCGATATCAATTCCTGTTTTAGAATTGAAACCAAATTTTAGTGCATATTCTTTCCACTTATCTAATCCAATTTTGTAAATCAAATGATAGAAAAAACTATTACAGGATTTTTCGATAGCGTGAATAACATTCAGAGAACCATGATTACCGTGACATTTAAAAAATCTGCCAAAAGTAAATCCACCACCGCAATTTATAGTTGTGGATGGATTTATTATTCCCATATCCAGGGCCGCAATAGCCGCAAGCATTTTAAATGTTGAGCCCGGAGCTTTTAAAGACATTGTTGCACGATTAAAAGAAGGTTTATCAGGATCGTTATAAAGATCTTGTAAAAATTCCCTGGAGGTGACGTATGAGAATTGATTTAGATCGTAATCAGGAGCACTAACCAAAGCAATTATCTCACCGGTTTTTGGTTCGATTGCAACTATAGCTCCACGCTTTCCAATCATCTGTTCTTCAGCAACTTTTTGAACATCAGCATCATAAGATAAAACAAGGTCTTTTCCTTTTATGGAATTTTTATCTACGGCTCCATCTTTATACTTGCCAATTTCTTTACGCTTTGAATTTACAAGGACATAATTAAATCCTTTAATACCGCGCAGATCTTTTTCGTATTCTTTTTCTATTCCGTTGTGACCAACATAATCGCCAGGCACATAATAATCTTTTTCTTTACTTAATTGATTGGGAGAAATCTCTTTTGTGTATCCAAAGGAGTGTGAGCCTTTAATGCCAATTGGATAGCCACGCTGCATTTCCACAATATAATCTAAACCGGGCAGATGTTCTTGATTTTCTTCTAACCAGGAAACTATTTCAAATTCAATGCCTCGCTTTATTCTTATGGGAATGTATTTAGAATAAATTCTATTCTTTTTTAGTATTGAAGCAACATAACCGGAATCTGATCCAAGTATTTTATCAATGAGCAGATTTAATTTTGGATCATAATCAGCGGGCGTTATGCGCAAGGTATAGGCAGGGATATTATCCACCATTACTTTTAGATTTCTATCGTAAAAAACACCGCGAAAAGGAATTTGCTCTATAGCTTTTACGCTATTGTCTGCAGATTTTTCTTCGTACGCTTCCTGGTTAAGTATCTGCATTTGAAAAAGTCTGAATGACAGCACTCCAAATAGAATTATCAAAAATGCATAAATAAAAGTTCTTCTGCTTATTGATGCAAAGTTTTCGGATTTCAAAACAACTTCCTCTTAGGATAAAATATCATTCCCATCAAAGCAATTGCAGCAGTATAAATTGTGGGTAACAGAGCATACTGAAAAAATAAAAGAAATATATTTGAAGTAAAATTTATTGATGAAAAGAATGCATTGATTGTTGAATCAATTAATGATGAAAGAAGTACTATTAAAGCAAAGTTATAAGAGATCAAGTATTTGTCTTGTTTATTTTCAGATGAAAAATATCCTGCCGTAAACCCTGCCATAGTTTTGGCAATCATAGCACTTCCTAATAAACTCCCTGTAATTATATCAAACAAGAAACCGTAAACAAATCCTAAAACAGATCCATAAATTTGTCCTTGAGTAATCGAATAATAAACAAGCAGAATCAGAATCAGATCTGGAATTACTGTGTCAATAGCTAACAGTGGAACGATAGTTGTTTGGACTAATAGCAACGGAAAGAAAAGTAGAACAGATATTATGTATTGGGGTTTTATCATTCTCTCATCAGTAAATTAAATTGGAGGTCATCAATTTCTTTGTTCTTAACTATTCCCAGAATAAAAACGTTTTCAATTTTTTGAAAATCAACAAAAGGATGAACTCTAACTTCATTAAAAATCCCTTGCTCAACATTTCCAATTTCGTAAATCAGCCCAACAGGTAATGGAAATGGAATAATTGAACTTATCTCTGAAGTAACAATTCTATCACCTTTATTAAGATCAAAAGTCTTTGGAACATTAATCATCACTAACTGCTCACCATTCCATTTCATTACGGCATTTTCTCTTGTTCGCTCACTTTTAACTGTTACTTTTAAATCCACATTAGTTAAAGTTCTTGCAATGGAATAATTATCCGCAATAGAATAAACAATACCAACTAATCCTTTATCTGTAATAACTGGCATTCCAACTTTAACAGATTGATTTTTACCTGCATTAAGTGTTATAGTACCTTGAGATTTGGTTAATGATTTAGATACAATTGTTGCCGGGATCAGTGGAAATTTTGATGAATCTTTTAATGCAAGCAATCCTTTAAGATCTTCATTGACTATTGCATATTCACGAAGGCGGCTTAGATGTAACATCATCTCAGCATTTGTTCTGCGGAGATTTTCATTCTCGTTTTTTAAATTGCTTATATTAAAAACATCTGTAAATATGGAAGTAACAGATGCAAAAGTTCCAAAAGCGATTGAACGTACTTTTTGTATTCCCTGCGAATTGTTTTGTGAGAGCAGTATTAGGCTGACAATTAGTAAAACTACTAGTACAATATATTCCTTAAAACTTTCCCACGCCGAAACAAAAAATCTTATCATTAATATCTTCTATTACGTATTAATACCTTAGAGTAGTGATTAAGATTATCTATAACTTTTCCAGCACCTCGTACAACTGCCGTTAATGGGTCTTCTGCCACGTGAACAGGAAGATTAGTTTCCATTCTGATTCGTTCATCTAAACCTTTTAATAATGCACCACCACCCGTAAGCATAATACCACGATCAAGAATATCTGCAGAAAGTTCAGGTGGAGTTCTCTCCAAAGTTTGTCTAACCGCATCAACGATTTGAACGACTGCTTCATTAAGTGCTTCTCTAATTTCTACTGAACTAACTTCTGTTGTCTTTGGAATACCGCCGACTAAATCTCTACCTTTAACCTGAATTGTAATTTCTTCTTTTAAGGGAACTGCTGAACCAACTTCACATTTTATTGCTTCTGCTGTTCTTTCACCAATAAGTATGTTGTGATTTTTTTTGAAGAATTGCATAATTGCATAATTCATTTCATCACCGGCAATACGAATTGATTCTTCATTTACAATTCCTGATAAAGCAATAACCGCAATTTCTGTTGTTCCGCCGCCGATATCGATAATCATATTTCCAACAGGTGCCTCAACATCAATGCCAATTCCTATGGCGGCAGCCATTGGTTCCGCAATTAAGTGAACTTCTTTTGCGCCAGCATGTTCAGCACTATCTCGTACAGCACGTTTTTCAACTTCTGTAACGCCGCTTGGTACAGCAACAATAACTCTTCTGCTTGCCATAACACTGCCACCATGCACGCGTTTTATAAATGCACGAATCATCCCTTCCGCGATTTCAAAATCTGCAATAACTCCATCACGCATTGGACGAGTAACTTTAATTTCTTTGTGTTCCCTTCCCTGCATTTCTTTTGCTTTATTTCCAAGCGCAATAATCCGTTTGGAGTTTTTATCAAATGCAACAATAGAAGGTTCATTCAATACAATTCCCTTACCTTTTACATAGATAAGAGTATTAGCAGTTCCTAAATCGATTGCGATATCATTTGAGAAAAAATCAAATATGCCCATTGTTCCTCTTAATGTTTAAAGTGCCTTATTCCGGTAAATGCCATAGAAATTTTATTTTGATTTGCGGCGTCAATTACTTCTTGATCGCGAACTGATCCGCCAGGTTGAATAACAGATACCGCGCCGCATTTAATTATTTCGATCAAACCATCTGCAAAAGGAAAAAATGCATCCGATGCTGCAACTGAACCGGTTAAATCCAAGCCGTGTTCCTTTGCCTTCATTACAGCAATTTTTGCAGAATCTATTCTGGACATTTGTCCAGCGCCAACGCCCAACGTCGCTTTATCTTTAACATACACAATTGCATTGGATTTTGTATGCTTCGCGATCTTCCATGCAAACTTAAGATCTTCTAATTCTTCTTTTGTAGGTTTCTTATCTGTTACAAATTTTAATTCATCTTCTTTCAATAAAATTGAATCAGAATCCTGTGCAAGAACTCCACCAGGAATTGAACGGTAAATTTTTCCTACTCTTAAGAAAGATTTTTTTTGTATTACAAGCCTTCTATCTTTTTTCTTTTTTAATATTTCCAATGCGCCATCACTATAAGATGGAGCACTTACAATCTCTAAAAATATTTTATTTAATTCTGTAGCAGTTTTAATATCAACTTCTTTATTAAAAGCTACTATTCCGCCAAAAGAAGAAACAGGATCACATTTCAATGCTCGAATATAAGCTTCAAACGGATTCTTACCAATAGCTGCACCAGCAGGATTAGTGTGTTTTATTATTGTGCACGATGTTTCCCCAAGATCTTCACAAAGTTCAACGGCGGCAACTAAATCCAGAATATTATTATAAGAAATTTCTTTGCCATGAAATACTGAAAAATATTCTTCAAAATTTCCAAAAATGCCTGCATTCTGATGAGGATTTTCTCCGTACCGTAATGATTGAATTAACTGCTCATTTACTCGAATATGTGTTGCAGGAATTGAGAATTTATTTTCTAGATAATTTGCAATGTGAGTATCATAATTGGCAGTGTGAGAGTAGGCTGCAACAGCAAGTTTTTTTCTTGCTTCTTCTGAAATATTCCCAGCCTTTAATTCTTCAAGAAAAGAATCATATTGTTCCGGATTTGTAAGGATAGAAACAAACTTATAATTCTTTGCAGAAGCTCTAACCAAACTTGGTCCGCCAATATCAATATTTTCAATTATCTCTTCTAAAGTTGATTTAGGATTTGCAACTGTTTTAATGAAAGGATAAAGATTTACACAAACTATATCAATTGCTTCAATGGAATTTTCTGTTGCCTGTTTAATATCAGAATCGTTATCTCTTCTAAAGAGTATTCCACCAAATATTTTTGGATGTAATGTTTTTACACGACCATCAAATATTTCGGGATATCCTGTAATCGAACTTATTTCAGTAACATCAATTTTATTTTCAGAAAGTACTTTTGCAGTATTACCTGTAGCTATTATGTGATATCCATTTTTAACCAAGCCATTTGCAAATTCTACAATCTTAGTTTTATCAGATACACTTAGTAAAGCTAACTTTTTCAATTCAAATTCCTGTTTAATGAGAAGATTAAAATACTTCTCAGTTTATTATAACAATCCTACCGGATTCAAACTTAACCCTATCCTCAGCAAATGCTTTAACTACTTCCGGCAATAGTTGATGTTCAATCTTTAAAACTCGTTCGGCAATCTCTTCAGGACTGTTCGTATCAGAAATGTTAACACATTTTTGAGCAATAATTTTCCCTGTATCATAAGTTGTATCAACCATATGCACTGTTGCACCGCTTACTTTTGCTGATGAATTAAAAACAGCACGATGAACATTTAATCCATACATCCCTTTACCTCCAAAAGAAGGAAGTAATGCAGGATGAATATTTATTATCCGGTTTTCAAATTTTTCAATCAACTCAGTTGGAATAAGTTTCAGATAACCTGCAAGAACAATAAAATTTACATCTAGAATTTCAAGCGTGGAAGAAATATCCTTTGGAAATATTTTACCTTCGCCATCACCCACAGTAAAAGTTTTTATTCCGTACTCTCTAGCAATATCAAATGCTTTGCAATCAAATTTATCGCTAATAACCGCAACAACTTCAACTAAATTTTTCAAATCAGGATAATTTAAAATAGCGCTTAGATTTGAACCTCTACCCGATACAAAAACTGCAATTTTCAATTAAAAATACCTGAAATGTTGCCGAAAATTAGCTAATCAACAAAAAAGAAGCAATGCAAGAAATGATAAAATCTAACTATTTATTACTTTTCAGCAGGTAACAATCTTTGCAAAGAATATATTTTATTTTCCAATGAATTTCTAAAATCAAAATCATCCAGATTATCTATTTGCAAAAGAAACAATTTGGCATCAGTATATTTTTTTTGATAATAGCTATTCCAGGCTCCAATATAATAAGCATAAGCGTGGACCCAGCGTTCATTTTCTATTTCAGTCTGAATACAATCTACTGCTAAATCTAAGGATTCCTGATACCTTCTTTGTTTATAACTTATTTGAGATAAATATAGTAATGCTTCAGCTTTCAGATCATTAGTAATATTTTTTTGTTCAATAAAAATTATTAGTGAATCCTTACTAGCAGCTAATTTATTTTGTTTAATTAAGTTTGATAATTTAATTAATTGAATTTCATTAGGAGTTAATTTTCTTTCTTCAAACTCATCACCTTTACGTTCAGCATATAAATCTTCTTCAATATCAGAATTACCGTCAGAAGATTTTTCATAATACTTTAAGGCTTCTTTTCTGTTCTCTGAAACCTCATAACATAAGCCAATCTGAAAATTAGTATATCCTTTGTAATCGTCATTAATCCCTAACTTTAAATAATTCTGATAATATACTATTGCCGAATCAAATTGATTACGAGCAAAAAAAACATTCCCAAGCAGATAATTAGAATTAGAAACCACAAACGGATAAAGATCATCATTGGCGTTAATTACATATCGCAAATGTTTTTCTGCATTTGCAAAATCATCTAACTCGTACTCAACCCAGGCAAGTGAAAAATTAAATAATAAGTTTTTTGGATATCTTTTAACAAGTTTGATTAACAATGCCTTTGCTGCAGGATGATCAACTATTACTCTTGAATAAAGTTGAGACAAATAAAACTGTGCATCAATCTTAGAAAGTTTACCTTTCATAACCGTCTTATTTACATAAGTTAATCCTAATTCTTTATCAGCAGCAATACCAACGAGATTGGCAGCCCACTCCAATGTAGATGGGATTTGTGACAGAGCAAAATTGTAAAGACCTAATCCTAAAAAAGCATCATAAATATACGGTTTAAGTTTAACAGCTTCCTCAAGATTTGATTTCATCTGATTGCTTGTCCACAGCGCTTGAAGAAAATTACCACTTCTCGCTTCAGCAATAGATTTATTATAGTAGATTGATCCAATAAGATATTTCAATTCGGCAGTATTTTTTTGAGTTAGTTTCTGATTAGCTAATTCAAGTGATTTATCGGAGAAGTAAATAAAAGAATCTAAATTAGTTTCGTTAAGGTTACCTAGATAATACCAAAGAAAAATAATTGATTTGTAATGATAACCTCTGGGGTCTTCTGGATTTTTTTCAATTATTGTATTAAATGCTTTGAAGCCGTCTTCCCAATTGAAATTATAAATCTTATCTAATCCAACCTGAATTTGTTTTTCTGTAACATGCTGTGAAAATCCAATTGAGAAAAATAAAAGAGAAATAATTGAGATATATTTTATTTTTTTCATTACGGGATTATTACACAAATTAAATTACTTTTTGGACAATGATAATTTTAACGAAGCTTTTACAAATTCTCTGAATAAAGGATGTGCTTTTGTGGCTCTTGATTTTAATTCCGGATGAAACTGACATGCAACAAACCATCTTTTATCAGGAAGTTCGATCATCTCAACTAATTCTCTGTCCGGAGATAATCCTGACAATACCAAGCCTTGCTCTGTTAAGATATTTCGAAATTTATTGTTCACTTCATACCTATGCCTATGCCGCTCTGAAATGTAACTGCTTTGATAAGCTTTGTATGCCTGAGTTTTATCTTTAATGTTGCAAGGATAAGCGCCAAGCCTCATCGTTGCACCCATATTTTTAATGTTTTTTTGATCTGGCATTAAATCAATTACGCTGAATTTATTTCTTTTGAATTCTGAACTATGTGCATTTTTAATTCCACAAACATTCCTAGCAAATTCAATAACAGCGCATTGCATTCCTAAACAAATACCTAAAAATGGAATATCATTTTCACGAGCGTACTGAACTGCTTTAATTTTGCCTTCAATTCCTCGTTCGCCAAATCCGCCGGGTACAAGTATTCCGCTTACTCCATTAAATAACTTTGCTGGGGATTCTGTTTCCAGTATTTCAGCACTGATAGGACGAACGACTACTTTGCAGTTATTTTCTGCGCCAGCATGAACAAATGATTCAATTATACTTTTATAAGCATCCATATGATCAATGTATTTTCCGCAAAGAGCAATCTCTACTTTTTCAGCTGGATTTTTTACACTCTCAAAAAATATTTCCCAATTATCAATGTTAATTTTTTTGTCAGGAAGATGTAATCTCTCCAGAACTATCTGGTCAAATTTTTCTTTGTGTAGAACTAATGGAACTTCATAAATTGATGAACAATCATAAGCCGAAATAACAGCTTTTGAATTTACATTTGTAAATAGTGCAATTTTTTCACGAATATCCTTAGATAATTTTTTTTCCGATCTGCAAATAAGAACATCAGGCTGGATACCAAGCTCAAGTAAATTTTTTACACTATGTTGAGTTGGTTTTGTTTTTACTTCATCTGCTGAACGAATGTAAGGAACCAAAGTAACATGAATATTCATCGTGTTTGCTCTTCCAAACTGAAGCATTAATTGCCTCATCGCTTCAATAAACGGAAGACTTTCAATATCACCAACTGTTCCGCCAATTTCACTGATAATAATATCATACTCACCAAGTTCACTTAGCTTTAGCATACGATTTTTTATTTCATCAGTAATATGCGGTATTACCTGAACTGTAGCACCTAAAAAATCGCCGCGTCTTTCCTTTGTTATAACTTCGTTGTAAACCTGACCTGTAGTTGTATTATTTGCACGAGTCATATTCACATCCAAAAAACGCTCATAATGTCCAAGATCAAGATCGGTTTCTGCACCGTCATCGGTAACATAAACTTCTCCATGCTGAAACGGACTCATAGTTCCGGGATCAACATTAATATATGGATCAAATTTCTGGATTGTGACTCTAAAGCCGCGTTGTTTTAGCAGCAAACCGAGAGATGAGGCAGTGATTCCTTTGCCTAATGACGAAACCACACCGCCTGTAACGAAGATAAACTTAACTTTTTTTCTTGATGACATTTTACTTTTTTTTGCTTTGAAATATAGACTTACCTGCTAAGATTTCCAATCTGATTTGGCAGTAAAATGAACTTTATTAATTTATTTTTAGAATTACCATCATCATGCTGAGGTGCTTTTCCTATAAATCTGTTGTGATTTGCTTAATTTTATCTATCATATTTATACTTTTTATTCGATTAGAAAATCACTAAATAATTGTGCAAAAAAAAAAAAAATTTTTGCACACAATAGTAGAATAAAATTTCGTTTAATGTAACATNTATAAATCCTTGAGAAAATATTGCAGACAAGAAAACTGATTCCTTTATCATTCATTTTAATTTCTATTTTATTATTTCCGGCAAAACTAGAAGCTCAAGACACAACTAAAAGCTTAGCCTTTAAAAATAACAGACCATACAGAAATAATCCTTACTTTTATCAACCGGATTTATCTTACCAAATTTTACAACAATTTAAATTAGTGCAGATTGCCAACAGTGGTGATCCATTAGCCCAACATGAACTTGGACTAAGATTACTAACTGGTGAAGGAATTGCTGCAGATACAGCAACAGCCGTGTACTGGATTAAAAAAGCAGCATCACAAAAACTTACATCGGCACTTTACAATTATGGAATAATGCTCATCAATGGATGGGGAACTGAATGGAATCCGTTTGCGGCTTACGAAAACTTTTTACTTGCAGCAGAAGCGGGAATGAGCCAGGCACAGTATGTTGTTGGTATTTTGCATACGGATAATCTTATCGTACCGAGAGATTGGAACAAATCTTATTACTGGATTAAAAAATCAGTTGAAGGCGGTTATGAGCCAGCAAAAAATGTAATGGCGGAACTATCACCCAAAGTATCTTCTGAGTTCAAAGATTCAGTCAATCAAAATAAATATGCTTTAACAAAAGATAATTTTATTCAAGATGATAAAGCTAATTCAAAAATACAGCCTTCACTTGGGTTGGTATTTATTGATTTTGATACTCAATCAGATACAGTTAGAGAAATTACTGATACAATGCTGATATCTGATCTAAAGAATCTGAATCTGGTAAGCGTAAAAGACTCCTTAAAGATAAAAAATGATTCTTCACTGACTACTTTTCATGATGAAATAAAAATCAATCTACTTCGTAAACTTGCTGAAGCAGGAAGTCATGAAGCCCAAACAATATTGGGAAAACTATATGCATCAGGTAATTTTGTTGGCATAAATAAATTATTTGCAGCAGAGTATTATATCAGAGCTACTATTCTAGACTCACCACGGGCAGCTTATTTGCTTTGGCAGCTTATTCGCGAAAAAGATTTTTATACATTCTTAAATGATGCAGCACTAATTGGCAATCCGACAGCACAGTTTGTTTGGTATGGATTACAAAAACTTGGATATGATAATCGCTTAACCGAAAAAGATGCCATCGATCTTTTACAGAAAGCAGCTTCACAAAATCATATACCTGCAATTATCGAACTTGGATTTAATTATTACACTGGAAAGTATGGGATAAATAATAAGCAGAAAGGTCTGGAATATTGGAAACTTGCAGAACAGTTTAATAGCCCGGAGGCTTCCGTAAGAATAGCTGTATCAAAAGTTTTTGAGTCTAATTTTGGTATTGATTTAAAAAATGAATTTACTTTGTTGGAAAAATCTGAGCGTAATGGTTCAATACTTGCCCAATTTGCTCTGGGTTACTGTTATGAAAATGGAATCGCTGTAAACAAGAACTTACCAAATGCTGTTGAGTATTATAGAAATTCTGCACAGCGTGGAAATCAGTATGCTTATCGGCAGCTAAAACGTTTATATGATAATCTTAGACCGGTAGAAAATACTTTCAAGGTTGATTAAAAATAAAATGATTAATAGAACAGAAATAATTTCTAAACTACCGGATGTAAGTACAAGCATTTTTGCGGTTATGTCTAAGTTGGCAAACGATTATAATGCAATTAATCTTTCGCAGGGTTTCCCGGATTTTAATTGTTCAGAACAGTTGGTAGAACTTGTTAATCATTTTATGAAAAACGGTTTCAACCAATATGCGCCAATGCCGGGCACAATTGAACTGAGGAAACAAATATCTTTAAAAGTTAAAAGAGATTACGGACGAGAATATGATTCTGAAAAAGAAATAACTATAACCGCAGGTGCAACACAAGCATTATATACAGCATTTTCATCAATAGTAAATCACGGTAATGAGGTTATTATTTTTGAACCAGCTTATGATTCTTATATTCCTGCTATAATTGCAAATGGTGGAATTCCAGTTCCAATTAAACTTAATAAAAATGATTTTAGCATTCCCTGGCAAGAAGTTAACAAATCGATCACATTAAAAACAAAATGCATAGTAATTAATTCGCCGCACAACCCAACAGGTTCCATTCTAAATGAAGAAGATATTTTACAACTCGAAAAGATTGTTAAGGATACAAGTATTTTTCTTATAAGTGATGAAGTTTATGAACATATTATTTTTGATAATCAGAAGCATTGCAGTTTTGCATATTCTGATGAACTTGCAAAAAGAAGTTTTATAATTTCCTCTTTTGGAAAAACTTTTCATACAACTGGTTGGAAGATGGGCTATTGCTGCGCTCCTGTAAATCTTACAGCGGAATTCAGAAAATTTCATCAGTTTATAGTTTTTGCTGTTAACACACCAATCCAACTAGCGGTTGCTGAATTTCTGAAGGATGAAAGTAACATTTATTCACTTCCCAATTTTTATCAAGCTAAAAGAGATTTATTTTCTTTACTAATAAAGAATTCAAAATTTATTTTAAGAAAATGTGACGGTACTTATTTTCAAATTTTGGATTATTCTAACATATCAGATAAAAACGATTTAGAGTTTTCGGCATATCTTACCAAAGAAATTGGTGTTGCGGTTATTCCACTTTCACCATTTTATAAAAGTGGCAGTAACGATAAACTAATTCGTGTGTGCTTTGCAAAAAAAGACGAAGTATTAAAACAGGCCGCAAATAAATTAATGAGAATATAATCGTGATGAATGCAACTACGCAAATCTCAGATCATCTCGCAATAAGAAAACGAGCCGCAATTATTTCTCTTGTTGTTGGCTTTAGCATGTTCTTCTTTAAAATTGGTGCTTACCTAATAACAGGATCTGCAGCAATTTTTTCTGATGCCGCAGAATCTGTTGTTCACGTTATGGCAACATCTATGGCGTTGTACAGCATCATATTAAGTTCAAGACCTGCAGATGATTCTCATCCTTACGGACACGGTAATGTAGAATATTTTTCCGCAGGAATTGAAGGGTTATTAATTGCCTTAGCTGCAATCTTTATAATTTACGAAGGTGTGGTTGCCATAATTGAAGGACCTGAATTGAAGCAATTAGGCATTGGCGCTATTGTGATAACTTTTGCTTCAGTGGTTAATTTATTGCTTGGAAAATTTTTAATCCGAACCGGCAAAAAAACTAACTCTTTAACTTTAGTTGCCGATGGTAAACATGTACTTACAGATTCCATTACTAGTTTTGGAGTTATTGTGGCAGTGGTACTAGTTATTATTACTGATATTCAAATTCTTGATCCAATAATTGCAATCTTAATCGCGCTTAATATTTTATTAACAGGATATAAATTAATTCGTGAATCAATTGGTGGTTTGATGAACGAAGTTAAACCTGAAATGTTAAACCAACTATCAACAAAATTGATTTCTATTAAAAAAGATTATTGGATTGATATTCACGAATTAAGATTTTGGCAATCGGGTGATAAAGTATTTATAGATTTTCATCTAATACTCCCCTATTACTTTAATATCAAGCAATCGCATGAAGAAGAAAATATGATTGAAGCCAAATTACAAAAAGATTTTTCACAAGCCGATCTTAAAGTTCATCTTGATTATTGCATTCCACAATTATGTAGTTTTTGTAATTACGCCGAATGTAGTGTTAGAAGTGCAGATAAATCTAAATTGTTTGAATGGAATGTTAATAAACTTATTGGTGAACCGATTTACAAAAGAAATTAAGTATACTTTACAAGATCATTTGACATAATCCAAATCTTTAACTTGTGTTAAGATTAATAATCCTATCACGAAGAATAATCCAATAGAAATAATGGCCAATCGTTGATCGCCCGAGATGAAACTAACTAATCCAAAAACTAATGGGCCGATAACCGCAGAACTTTTTCCAAAGAGAGAGTAGAAGCCAAAAAATTCAGTCTTCTTTTCGGGTGGAGTAAGTTTGCTCATCAAGCTTCTGCTTGTGGATTGGCTTGACCCCATTGCAGCTCCAGCTATAAGACCAACAATATAAAATCCATTTTTATCTTGAACCAAAAAAGCAATTAAAACTGTAATCAGCCACATTACCAGAGTAATCATAATTGTTTTTTTCTGCCCGATTGAATCAGCTACAATTCCAAGTAGAACTGAACCGGCAATTGCTGTAGTTTGCACAGTAAGAAAAAATATCAGTAATTCAGTTTCAGAAAACCCTAAAGTTGTGCTAGCGTAATTACCTGAGAAAAATATTATTGTGTTGACCCCTTCGATGTAAAAAAAATATGCTAATAAAAAGGTAGCAAGATTTTTATAATTTTTTAGATGCGATAATGTATTCCAAACTCTTTTTACTCCAATATTAAAGTAAGATTCGTGTTCTACTATTTTTTTTCTATTGTCTTTTAAAAAAATAAAAAGAGGTAATGAAAATATTAAGAAGAAAAGTGCGGCAACAGGAAAAGATTCTTTAATCATTTCCGCCTGGATAAATGGATAAATTATTGCAAGCGTTGCAAGTGAACCCAAATAACCCATTGCAAATCCGTAACCACTAACTCTCCCATAATTTTTTGGTTCAGTAATTTCAGGTAGAAAAGAATCATAAAAAACTAACCCCGCTTCAAATCCAACATTTGCAAAAATGAAAATTAAAATCCCCAAAAAAACATTTCCGCTGTCCACAAAAAAAAGAGAGGAAGTAGCTGCGATACAAAGAAGAGTAAAAAATAATAAAAATCTTTTTTTACCGGCTGAATAATCAGCAATTGCTCCAAGTATGGGAGATATAACTGCAGTTACTATCATAGCCACACTTGTTCCTAACGACCAATATAAATCACCTATTGGTTGACCTTGAGCTACAACTTTCTTGAAATAAACTGCATAAAGGAAGGTAACCACAACAATTGAAAATGAAGTATTTGCAAAATCGAACAGAGTCCAGACAAATATTTTTTTCTTTCCGGTAATCAATTAGTTTTAGGATGATTTTTAGAAATCGTTTCATCAATCAAACCTCTACCAATTTTGGATAATCTACCCGCTATTTTTTCTTCTGATAAAATAGCATCAAGAATACCATTAATAAATTTACCGCTGCCGGCAGTGCTAAACTCTTTTGCAACTTCAATCGCTTCATTAATTGAAACTTTTGGCGGGATATCAGGGAAATACAATAACTCACAAATTGCCATTCTTAAAAGTAATTTATCTATTAGAGCAATTCGGCCCATTTCCCAGTTACTTACTCTTTGTTCAATTTTTGAATCGAGTTCTTTTTTGTTTATCAACACTCTGTTTACAAGATCTTCACCGTATTTTCTATCATGTTCTTCCTCAACATCACCTAAAACACTTTTAGTAAGAGCCAATAAATTTTCGTTATTCATTTCATACGCGTAAAGAATCTGTAATACTTTCTCTCTAACAATTCTTCTCTTAAAAACTGCCGACATTATTTTCTCCTGTTAGTCCATTTCTATTTTCTATAAAGCATAAAGCCAAAACATAGTTAATGCTAAAGCTTCTCTAATTTTATTATATAATGCTTTTTCAAAACTTTGAGAAAGCTCTGACGCTGAAACCTGAATTTTTATATTATGAAACTTAGCTATTTCCAAAACCCTAACTAAATGATAACCATCAGAGATTACAATTACATTCTTATTTAGTTTTGAAAGTAAATTATTATTTACATACTGAATTTGTTCATTTGTTGAAGTAGTTTCCTTCTCGAGAAAAATCTCTGCGGAGTTAATACCTTTCGATCTAATATATCTTAACGCTACTTCAGATTCAGTTAATTCGCCTGGAGCATTACTGCCTGTTAAATAGATCTGTGATATTTTTTTCCGTTCATAGAGCGCTAATGCTTTATCAACTCTGCTTGCAAGTGATGGACTGGGTTTATTTCCAGACCAAACTGCAGCTCCAAGCACAACACCAACATTATTTTTCTCTCTCTTTAATAGTGTATCGTCAAATCCTGCTTCTTTTCCAACTATAAAGAGAAACACTATTAATAAAATAAACATCATTGATAAAGCTGAATTTAACAGTGCTCTAAGTATTTGTACATTTTTTATACTGAAAATATCTAACCAAACCAGAAAAATCATAACCAAAAATGTAAATGTATACAAAGCAAAGATAGCACCAACCAATAGTTCATCACCGGTTTGACCAAGATAATATATTTCTTTAAACGGTAGCGGTAAAAGTTTTAAGAAATAAAGTGCAATTAGTAGAATTTGATTTATTAAGAAGAAAGGAAAGAATATTTTCGACTTAAATATTATTGATTTTTTTAAAGTGACAATGAAGATTCCTATGATCAATAGTAGTGTAAAAATTAGATTTGCCAAATTGCCGAAACTAAAAAGGTTGAAATCACTTAGAGTTAAATTCTGGTTGCGATATTTATTGTAGTATAGGAAAGCAAGATCTAATATGACAACAAGAATAACTAAAACAGGCAGTGATGTTATTTTTCTTTTATTATTCTTTATCATCATTTCAATGAGTTTTTTAAGCACTTATTGATAGTATTACAAATCAAAAATACTAATTAAAAACTTTTAAAAGAATCACAATTATGAAGATTAAAAGGTTGGAAATATAGAATTATTTAAAATTAAAAAGGCGTCTTGCAGACGCCTTAAATTTATTGAAGCTTAAATACTACAGGTATTGAAACTTGAACTTTAACAGCTTTACCTCTTTGCTTACCTGGTTTAAATTTGGTTTTCTTAACCGCATTTAAAGCGGCCTCATCACAACCAGCACCAATTCCCTTAATAATTTTAGCATCAGTAACAATTCCTGCTTCATCAACAAAAGCAAGAACATAAACTTTTCCTTCTACACCTGCTCTTTTAGCAATTTCAGGATATACTATCTTTTTCTGAATTTCACTAATACCGCCTATAGGCTCAGGCATTTCTTCAACTGCCACAAAATAAACAGGTTCTTCCTCAACAATTTTTTTATCCTCTTTAGGAGGAGGAGGAGCTTCTATTTGTTCGTTCATATCAATTTCAGTATCACCAATTTCTATGTCTTCTAATACATCTGAAGAAGGTGCTTCAATCGGAATTGGAGGTTTTGGTGGAGGAGGTGGTCGATTTTCCTGTTTTGTTTGATCTATCTGCTCAACCTGGAATAATTCCTGAGGACCCTCACTTACAATATCCTGACCTTTTAGATTCGGAAAGAATTTAAAAGCAACTATTAATACAGCTAACGCAGCTATAAGACTGATTTCAAATACCTTTTTGTATCTAGCCATCAGATCTGCTTTTTTCGATTTTACAATTGCCATTTTCTTTACTCCTAACTTGCAATTAGTGGTACTAACTTAATAATGACATACTCTATTGTCAAATTATTTTTCAAGTCTTTTACTATATTATTTTTAAAAAGTTCCTGCTTTTAGTTTGCTTTTTTCGATTTCAATCTGTTTAAACCACTTAATAAGTAATCTGGTTATAATTGCAGCTATCAAAGATCCAGAAAAATCCGCCAGCCAGTCTAAGAATTCTGCACTTCTACCAGGTACAAACAATTGATGTAACTCATCCAATAATCCATAGATAGACGCTAAAAGCACAGTAAATGTTGCTGGAAATTTATTAAATATTACTATTTTTTCTTGAAAATATAGATTCAGATAAAGTAAAACACTCAATAATCCATAGGCTCCAAAATGTTCTATTTTGTCACTAACATTAACGGAGATTGCCATTGTAGATGGTAAACTTGTAAGAATAAACAAAACTATCCAATAGAATATCAATGGAACAGTAATGAGATAGAAGCGATGCTTATAAAGAAAACTATACAATACTTTCCTCTAAAAATTTTACAGCAGCAGGATATTTATCCACAATATCCGATGCAAGGTAATTCGAGATTGGCTTTTCATTAAGTATTAGATCTGCGGATAAACTGTGAAGGTAAACTGCATTTATTACTGTAGTTTCTGGATTCTTATTCTGTGATAATATTCCAGCAATAATTCCGGTAAGTACGTCACCTGAACCAAATTTTGCCATTCCGCTGTTTCCGGTTGTGTTAATAAATGTTTCACCATCTGGATTGAAAATTATTGTTGGTGCTCCTTTTAATACTAAAATACATTTATGTTTTGCTGCAAAATCACTTCCATAACTTAAAATATTTTTCTCGATCAGATCTGAATTGACTCCAATTAATTGTGAGAACTCTCCAAGATGCGGAGTTAGAATACATTTTGTTAGATTAATTTTTTTAAAAAACAATTTATCCAATGCAAACAGTGCATCTGCGTCAATTACTGCAAACTTGAATTTTTGCTCAAGCAAAAATCTTTTAACTGCATTTACAGTTTCATCTTCCCTGCCTAAGCCTGGACCAATGGCAACAACATCTGCCCATTTTATTTTTTGTTGAAGAGAATTTAAAGCTTCATCATTAAAATGTTTTGTACTTTCAGTTCCATAAGATTCAACAACAACTTCAAGCAAATCTTTGTGAATAAGTTTTTTGGCGCCTTCCGGGATCGCAAGAATGGATGCGCCTGCACCAGAAATTAATGCTGATTGCGATGTTAATGCTGCTGCACCAGGATATTTGTATGATCCAGCAATTGATAACACTTTCCCAGCAGAATATTTATGAGCTGTTTTACCTCTCCCAGGTAAAGTTGAATAAACATCTTCAGGCTCAATTAAATAAATATCAGGATTTAGATCATCGAAATAATCT
>BS_KBA_SWE02_21mDRAFT_10000168_pt1 | contig 22759 bp, 16 predicted proteins | sample BalSeasSWE02_21m_FD_9196 | JGI IMG/M metagenome (IMG submission 9196)
GCTTGGTTCTAACGTGGTCCATTAGATTTATTTTCTTACTCATAATCTTAATCGTAATCATAATCGGGCAGCTCTAAAATAGGCTGTAAAAGAGTAAGATTATGACCTTCCGAACGTACTCTCGACTAATTGGATCAAGTGGGCGAAATTAGAACCAAGCCCAGAAAACGCCGACCCGTCCTATCGATCCCGTCATTCATTGTGCAGAAGCGCATCCAGAAAAACTAAGGCTTCAGGAGGAGTGGAAGTGAAATTGACTCTGAACGTTGGAGGATTTTCCTGGAGGTTCCGGATGACTTTGGCATAAAGGTCCGAAGCGACCTCTTGGCCGTCGGAATCAAGCAAGGATATTTTCATGTTTGACAGCTTGTCCACAGCCACATTCCCACGAATCTCCGCCTCATTCCCTTTCAGCTTCACCAGAACGCCTCCGTGGAGATCCGCTCCTGAATGTTTTCCTTCGAGAATGGTGAACAGTATAGATACGGGCTGCTTCAACTCCTGCAGAACCGTTTCTATCTTTTCAGGCAGAAAAACATTAAAATCTCCTCTTATTCCACCCACTTCATAAATCGTAATGGGGTTTTTTACACCTTTGGGCATGACTTCTATTCGATCATCTATCCTGAGAAGATGTTCGCCGCATTCCTCCAGGGTATTCTCTGAAATAAAAATCTGGCCTCCAACAGTGTAAGATTCAATACGCGCGGTAAGGTTCACATTTCTACCCACCACACCGTATTTCATTCGTTTTTTCGAGCCGATATTTCCTACCACTAATTGCCCTGAATTGATGCCGATCCCCTGATGAACTTCCGGATAGCCCTTTTCTCTGCAACGACGATTCACCTCTGCCATGGCATTCTGCATCTCAATCGCACAGGCCACGGCGCGCTTGGCGTCATTTTCCCGCAACACCGGGGCGCCGAAAAGTACAAAAATGGCATCACCGATAAACTCATCGATAGTCCCCTGGTATTGGAGAATGATCTCTGTCATGGTTTCCAGATAGATATTGATGATACTGACCACATCCTCCGCCGGAAGCCTCTCTCCTATGGCTGTAAATCCTCGAAGGTCCGTCATCATAATCGTAACGAACCGCTTCTCTCCTCCCAGGGCAGCCCCTTCAGGGGATTCCAGAATAGAATGGACAATGTCATCGGAAAGATACTGGCCAAACGTCTTCCGGATCACAAGATTGGCCTTTTCAAGCTGGACCTGGGCCTCCTTTCTCTGCAGATAGTTGATGTAAGCACTGGAGTGATAACGTATGCGCGCGATAATCTCCAGCCGATCAGGCAATTTAACAAGGTAGTCGTTGGCCCCCAGGGCAAAGGCCTCGGCCTTTGTGAGGGCTTCCTCCTTGCTCGATAAAACAATAAGCGGGACATGACGGGTTTCAGGATTGGCGCGATAATAACGAACCAGAGTGAGCCCATCTATTTCAGGCATAACCAGATCTTGAAGAATGACCGTCGGATGAATTCGGTTAGCCGTCTTTATGGCTTTGGTAGGATCCTGACAAAAGTGAAAATCGATGTCCCGCTCCGGCGCCAGCATGCGACGGACGGTTTCTCCGACCATGTTCTGATCGTCCACAAGCAGCACTGTAATATGATGGCTTTTTAAAGAAAACGTATCTGTCATTTCTTTTCCTGTCAACGCGGGGTAAGGGATCTGTTGAAAGACGGAAATACCGCCTCGGAGTTTTTCCTGAAAAATTCCAGGATGGCAGGGGCAATGACGCCTATGGGCAGAATATCTACCGCCGCCCCCAGTTCTTTCGCGGCCTTCGGCATTCCGTACACTACGCTGGTAGCCTCGTCCTGCGCTATGGTATACCACCCGGCACTTCGCAGTGCTGCCAGGCCCCTGGCGCCATCTCTTCCCATTCCCGTCAGCAGGACCGCGACCCCCTTTTCAGGCCAGTGGCGGGCCACACTTTCAAAAAAAAGGTCCACGGAAGGCCGGTAGGCAAGCCCTTTCGGCTCCGCCGTGTAAACGAGGGCTAATTCCTTGGTTACAATCAAATGATCATTGCTGCCTGCCAGAAAAACCGTAGCCGGTAAGGGTTTGCGGCCATGCGATGCAAGAAGCACCTTCAGGGACGTCTGGGCATCAAGCCAGTTTGCCAGACTTAAAGAAAATTCGCCGTCAACGTGTTGAACGATCACGACTCCCGCAGGCAGAGTGCCCGGAAGTCCCGCAAGCAACTCTGCCAACGCCTTGGGACCACCCGTGGAAGAGCCGATGACAATCAGAGGGGGTATATGGAAAGGAACAGGCAGCACACCGTGCCTTTCCCTGTTCAGAGGCGGCTTTCGTTTCAGCCTCCCGATGTTCGAAATTTTTTTCAAAAGCGCAACGGAGCTCTCCCGTGCGGCATCGCCGGTTCCCGCAACAGGCGTATTGATCACATCCAGCGCCCCATAACCCATGGCCCGGAATATACCGGCCGTATTTCCATCTACGGAGGACGTAACCATGAGAATCGGACAGGGAGATTTCTCCATGATTCTTCGAGTGGCCTCCACCCCATCCAGACCAGGCATGACAAGTTCCATCAGAATGAGGTCAGGGCCGTCCCTGAAGGACATATCCACGGCTTCGGATCCGCTCCCGGCAATCCAGGCTATCTCGTTGCCTGGAACACTGAGGATAATCCTTCGGAGAATCTCGACGGTTTGATTCCTGTTGTTTGCTATGGCAATACGCATGATTAGAGAAAACTCAAGGTTCCCCGATAAGATCCTCCGCTGCATTGATCAGCGAATCGTCCTGGAAGCTCCCTTTTGTCAAATAGTAGTTGGCCCCTGCTTCAAGCCCCTTGAGACGGTCTTCTTCTTTGTCCTTGTACGATACGATAATCACGGGCAAAGACTTTAATAGAGGATGTCTTTTAATATTGGAAACCAGTTCTATGCCATTCATTCGAGGCATATCCACGTCGGACACAACCATCTCGTAAGAACTGGACCTGACCGCATTCCAGCCATCCACCCCGTCAACGGCCGTTTCCACCTGGTACCCCCTGCTTTCAAGCAGCTTCCTCTCCATTTCTCGCACTGTAAAGGAATCATCCACCACCAGGATACGCTTTTTCTTTTTTACATCGGCCGTTTTTGTCAGGCTGCTCATCTTTTTGAGCCTACGCCCTGAAAGCAGATTGTCAATGGAACGGACCAGATCCTCCACATCAAAAATCAGCACAGGAGAGCCTTCAAGAGTTACCGCAACGGAACTGATGTCCGGGACTTTCCCCAGACGGGCATCGAGAGGCCTCACTACAAGATCGCATTCCCCCAAAAATTCATCCACGGCAAGACCATAGAAATTCAGTCTGTCGCTGATAACCACAACAAACAGGGCATCTCCGTCTCCTTCCCGGCCTTCCAGTTCCAGGACGCTCCGCACATCCACCAATGCGATGTTGTTGTCGTCAAACCGGAAGTACTGCCGATCTTCCACCGTATCCAGATCCTCCCTGGAAAGCTTCAGGCATCGCTCAATCCTGGCCAGGGGAAAAGCATAGGATTCTCCTGCAATTTTAACTAAAAAGGTCCTTACAACGGACAACGTAAGGGGCAATTCCATGTGGACCGTCAGCCCCTGTCCAGGCTTTGTAAAAGCGCGAACCACGCCACCCACCTCATGGGTCATATTGCGCACGACATCCAGGCCAACTCCCCGTCCCGAAATTTCGGTCACCCCCAGCGCAGTGGAAAACCCCGGGAGAAACAGGAAATCCAGCAATTCCTGTTCCGTCATCTTCTCAACCATATCCGGTCCGGCAAGTCCTTTTCGTACGATCTTCTCTTTCAGTTTAACCAGATCAACGCCGCCGCCGTCATCAGAAACGGTAACCATGAGCATTCCCGATCGATGGGTTGCCTCAAGAAGCAGCATCCCGGTCTCCGGTTTTCCGGTCTTCCCCCTCATTTCGGGAGATTCCATGCCATGATCTATGGCATTGCGGAGAAGATGGCTCAGAGGCGCGTCCAGCATCTCCAGAATATCCCTGTCCACTTCCGTCGCTTTTCCCTTGATTTCCAGTCTCACTTTTTTGCCCAGATCCCTTGCAAGATCGCGAACCATTCTGGGAAAGCCCTTCACACCATCGGAAAAGGGGCGCATCCTGACAGAAATAACTTCATGGTACAGCCTGTCGGAAAGGCCGGCGGAACTGCTGTTGAATACATCTATCTGGTTCAATTTTTCCGCCAGGATCAGGCTGCAGTCCTTGGTTTTCTGTCGGGCCTGGTTTGCAAGATCAGCCGGAAGGGAATCGGCGCCGGACTGTAGAAGCACTTCCCTGAGCTCATCCAGTACCGAAAAAAGCTCCATATGGTTCTTCTTGAGTTTCAACAGGCCTTCAGAAAAGGAAGGAAGCCACCCTGCGTTTACAACCACTTCTCCCGCCTGTCCGATCAGACGCTCAATTTTTCCAGCCGTAACGCGTATGGCGCGGTCCTTATCAAAAGGTTTTATCTGAGGAAGATCCGCCCCCGACTTTTCCTGCAATACCGCCGGGGTTCTCACATCTCCGGAAGTGACTAAGGTGGTTTCTTCTGAAAGAACTACAGGGACAGGTTCTTCGGGAATTTCTCCCTCTGCGAAAGGTTCTTCCATAGGGGTAACAGGAATTGCAGACTCTCTTCCGATAATTTCCGCAATAGCGTCCACCAAACGGTCAATTTCCACCCGGTGCCGCATCAGCCAATCTGTTTCGCCCTCCACGAGCGACCGGGAAAGCTGAATGAGGATATCTACAATCTGCAAAAGAACATCGATCTGCTCTGATCCAAGAAAGACTTCTCCTTTCTGAGCCGCAACAAAGCAATCTTCCATCACGTGGGCCACCCGGACAGCCGCGTCGAGGCCTACAATCCTTGCCCCCCCTTTTATGGAATGGGCGGCACGCATCAGTGCCTCTAACGGTTCGGTTCCTCCGGGATTGTTTTCAAGGGCAAGAAGACCGTCACTCAGCACGGCCACGTGTGTTTCCACCTCTGCCTGGAAAAGATCCATCAAGGCGGGATCGGAAATGACATCGGAACCCGCGGTATCCGCACCCGCCTTCCGAGACGGCCCTGAGACTTCTCCACTGGAAAATGAATCGTTTCCCTTTTCAGGCCCGGGGGATTTTCCTGATGACTTTTTCCCCTGCGCATCGGAGTGGGCTAACAGACCTTTGACAGCAGACACAAACGATTCAATCTCTCCATGGTATTCGGCAGAATGCTGCCTGGAGACGTCCATGGCCCCCGACAGGTGGTTGATGATATCCACCCCTCTCAGCAAGAGGTCTATCTGCTCGGAACGCAGGTCGATCTTGCCTTTCTGAGCCGCAACGAAGCAATCCTCCATCACGTGGGCCACCCGGACCGCGGCATCCATGCCCACAATTCTCGCGCCCCCCTTGATGGAATGGGCAGCACGCATCAGAGCCTCCAACTGGTCGGTTGCGTCGGGATTGTCCTCGAGGGCAAGGAGACCGTCATTTAACACCGCCACATAGCTTTGCGTTTCTGTCTGAAACAGATCCAGAAGAGCGGGATCTGAAAACTCCCCGGAATCCCCTCCGCCTTCCGCTTTCCCGGCGCCCTCCCGGGTTTCATCCTCTGATGTGGATGGGGTATCATCCCCATGAATAATCCGGCCTGGAACCGTTTCCAACGTCTTCCGGCCGGCCGGGTCCGTCTCTAACGCGCGGACCAGATCGTCCAAATCCTCTGCAATTTCGCTTTTCCAGCCGGTTTTTTCCTCAATGGCAGCCTCGGCAATCCGGCCTAACAACTGAACCCCTTTTACGAGGGTTACTGCCTGCTCCTCAACCGGCTTGACTCTACCGTCATGAACAGCTTTAAGGAAACCTTCCATGGACCCAATCACCTTAACGGCCTCTTCCAGATCAACAACCTTGGCGCCCCCCTTCATGCCATGAAGCTCTTTGAGCATGGATTGTATTCTGTCCGGAAAATCCGGAAGGGATGTCAGAGACAGGCATCCGTCCATCAGGGAGGCTGCGTGGGCCTCTACTTCGGTCCTGAACAGCTCCATGATGCTGGAAAAAGGTTTTCCTGTTCCCTCAAATTCCGTCACTGGATACTTCTCCTCAAAGTATAAAACAAAAGCTCATCATCCAGAAAAGCGACATTCCTGTTTTTCCACTTGAAAATACCTTTTGAAAAAGCCGACTTGGATTTAGAAACGGATACCGGAACATTCTGCAGAATATCCGGATGGATATGAAATATCTCGCTGATTTCGTTCACAGGAAATACCCAACGCTCGTCGTTTTTGATCACCACCATCATAAGAGCCTGTTCCTTTTTTTTCGCCTGGCTGCTTTCCTTTTCCGATTCCAGCCCGATCAGTTCCTTCAGGGAAACACACAATTGGATTTCGCCATGGACATTGATCAAACCCAGGAGGACCGGGCTTCTTTTGTGAGGAAGGGTGTGAACAGGTTTCATATCAACGATTTCCGCAAACAGTTTTGCCGGCAGTGAAAGCCATTCCTCCTCGATTCTGAAAATAACGAGAGCAACGGTGCCAACCGGTGCGTCAATTTTCTTGACAGCAAATATCTGTCCCCATTCACTCTGGTATTCTTCCGGAAGTTCCCGCTCAAGCAGATTCCGCCCCGCCTGTGTAAACCGGTCGCAGTTTCGGCAGTGGATCACTTCCTCCAATTTAGGACAACGGGGTTTTTCCGAGCCCCATACCCCAATCGTTTTCCAGCATCTGCTTTCCATGGTAATGTCCTATGGTACCTGTCAAACTCCCCCGTAAATTTTCATGGCTCTCTTTCTCAGACTCAAAGCCCTGTCCTTTTCTCCCTTCTGCTCCATGATGAAGGCCAGATGGTTCAACGCATCAGAATGTTTCGGCTCCAGGTAAAGCGCTTTATTGAAGCAGTTTTCGGCTTTATCCGCATCGTCAAGCGCTTCGAAAAGAAGACCCATGAGGAAATTGGCCCGCACATGCGTGGGATTCTGTTTCAAAAACTCCGAACAGAGTTTGAGAGCCGATTGAAGAGATCCCTGATCAGCCAATCGCTGTGCCCCATCAAAAAGATCAATTTGCTTTTCAGGACTTTCGTGCTTTACAGCCTCTGTTCCTAAAACGTTCTTTGAAGCAACCTCCTTTGAAAAACAGGGGGGGACAACATTTCCCTTAAAACCTGTTCTGGCCGCCTTTTCAAATATTCTCTGCCTTGGTAAAAAAGCCGCATCGACAATTTCTTTCTTTTCATCCGAAGCTTTTCTTCGCTCTTTTCTGCAGGCAAACACGCCTGGTCTGTGAATTCCGGCAAAACCCTGCTCCACGGCAACCTGCCGCTCCGCATGCCCCAAAAACAGGATCCCCTCACTCGTTAAGAGTTTTTTGATAACCGCCAGGGCCTCCTTCTTCGCTTCCGGACTTAAATAGATCAATAAATTCCGGCAAAACAGGATGTCATAGGGATCACGTTCCTTCACAAAACCTTTTCGCAGAAGGTTGTCCGTAGAGAACTTCACCATCTGCTTTACCGACTCTTTAAGGGCGTAAACATTCTCTTCAGGATCAAAAAACCTGTCTCTGAATCCAAGGTCGCCCCCGCGAAAAGATCTCGGACCATAACTGGCCTTTTTCGCCTTTAAAATAGCTGCCGTGCTGATGTCCACCGCTTCGATATGCATTTTGGATCTGTCGATTCCTGAATCCATGAGCGACATGGCAATGGAATACGGCTCTTCCCCGGTAGAACATGGCACACTGAGAATACGCACTGTTTTTCCTTTGCTTTTATGATGCCATTCATTTTTCAGATACTGACGAAGATACACATAGGATTCCCGATTTCGAAAAAACCAGGTCTCGGGGATAACTACTTCTTCGATAAGTTTTTCCCGTTCTTTTCCCGAACTCATGAGACATTCGAGATACTCTCCTGGTCCCTGCAGACCACAATCTTTCATACGAAGCTGGACCGCCTTGGAAATGATATCTGAACCGACAGCGTCTGCAGACAGGCCGATCTCCTTTTCCAGGAATTTTTCTATTGCGGTAGAGGTCATTGCTATCAATTCTTTATTCGGAAGCCTTCCCTTTATTATTCATGGCATCCGGCATTGGCAGGAGCTTGAAACTTTCAGGAAGACGATCCAGATCGATCAATTGAACCATGTGGTCATTTTCCATCATGATGCCGCCAAGAAAGGGCGCCCCATTCATGCTGATCCCGGATGACACAAACGCTTCCCTGTCCTGTCTTACCGTCTCGGTAACACGTTCAGCCATAAAGCCGACAATGTAGCCTGTTCCATCTTTTTCTTGAAAATCCACCAGAATTATCCTTGTGCTCAGTCGCATGTCGCAGGGTTCATCCTGCACGAGACGACGCAAATCAATCACAGGGACAATGGCGCCCCGGTACTTGAAAAGACCGGCGAAATATTTCGGGGCATGGGGAATTTTTTCGAGCTTCACTAACGGACAGATCTCTCGAATCTTTTCACAATTGATCCCATACATGGCTTCGCCAAGATAAAAAAGTAGCATCAACATATCAAATCTCAACCCACCTTGAATCGCGACACTTCATCATGCAAACCCTTCGCTGCTTCATTCAACTGCTCTATGGCGGAATAGGTCTCGCTGAGGGAATCCAGGGTTTCTCTCATTTCTTCACTGAGTGCGACCATTGAAATGTTTATGGCTTGAGCATTGCCGGATTGCTGACCCATGGAAACATTCACATTTTCAAAGCTGGGGGAAAGGGCTTGAACCTGCTCAATAATGCGTGCAAGCTGTGCACTGATTTTTCCCACGTCTTCGGAGCTGCGCTTCACTTCACTGATAAATTTATCCATCTCCATAACACCCGCCGAAACCGCCGCGTGCATCTCCTGAACCATCTGTTCAATGTCGAGAGTAGCCACTGCAGTCTGGTCGGCCAGTCGCCTGATCTCCCTGGCAACCACATTAAATCCTCTGCCGTATTCCCCGGCCTTCTCGGCTTCAATCGCAGCATTTAAGGAAAGCAGATTGGTCTGTTCTGCCACCTTGGTTATGGTCACCACCACATTGGTTATGTTCTCGGCTTTTTCATTGATCGTCTGCAACCTGCCAGAAATGGAGCCTGAGGCTTTCTCCATATTGTCCATGGCCTCCTCCATCCGCGCAAGATTACTTTGCCCGCTGCTCGCAAATCCGGCTGTTTCCTGTGATTTGGCGGCCACCTGCTGCATGGTCTCTTTCAATCCGCCAGCCACGGTGGAAATGTCCTGCACCGCTTTCACCATCCTGTCTGTGGATGCCACCTGATTCACCATGGTAACTTCTTGTTCCCTTACGGTTGCAGCCAGTTCGGTGGAGGAGGAGGAGACCTGTATTCCGGATCTTTGAACCTGTCCGACCACATTCCTGAAAGAACAGGCCATGTCGTCTATGGCTCTTAGAAGCCTCCCTATTTCATCATTGTTTGTAGCGTTTATGGTCACACCCAAATCAAAATTGGCCAATTGGTTGGCCACGGATGAAACGGCCTTGAGGGGTTTGAGGACCAGCGCCCGAAGGAAAATGATCAGACATGTAACCAGCGCCAACAGGATAAAGACCACCCCGACCCCCTGGCTCCAGATCGCCCTTTCCAACTGGGAACGGGAGACGTCCTCAAAAATTCCGGTTTCCTCGGCAGCCCGTTTTTTTAATTCCTGTATCTTCTTCTTTATAATGGAATCCGTATAATAAACGGTAAAGCTTCCGATCTGTTTTCCTTCCCGCACGCACTCCACAAAAATCGACGGATATTTGCCAAGCGCTGGATCCGCAGGCAGAGAATCTCCTGTATTCACATCGGGATCTCTCCATGCGGCAGCAAAAGGCGCCACTCTTTCGTCTAAGACCTTGATGGCAACGACCTCCCCATACTGCATATAGGGACGTAACGATTGCCGCATGCCATCCTGGTCCAAATTGTACAGATACGTGCTGCCGATACCGCTGAGTATTTCGACATTGAGCTGGATCTTCTTTTTCAGATCCCCCATTTCCTCCTCTGCCCTTTTATCAATAAACTGATTGATTCCCCTTGAGATTTCAGTGGTAAAAGAAGTCACCATCCGGACCTCAAAATTCAGCAGAACAAACCCGCCAAGGATCATCAGCACACATACAATCCCGCAGGCCGACACAACTATTTTTGTAACAATGCTCCAGTTTCGCATGATCCCATCCCATTCATAACCCTAACGAGTCCCCAAATATCCTTTTACGATTTCATCATATCGACCGGATTCTCTCAACTTCCTCAGACCTTCATTAAAATCGTCTCTGACCTTCCTGCTTGAAAACGCCACCCTGAAAGGGGTAGGTTTGAAAATATAAGCCACATCCACCGGTTGGGTCGTGTCCATCTTCTGGTTCCTTTTCTTGAGGTAAAGAAAAATATTTTTGTCCAGCACAATGGCATCGACACGGTCCCCGTACAACAGATTGATCTGAAGCTCCTGCTTGGCCAGTTCTCTGTATTTCGGGTTCTCTTTTGCCATGGCGGCAAAATCCTCCCCAAGATAGATGGTCGCCTCCTGAAACGCAACGACGCTTTTTCCTTTCAAATCCTCTATCTTTTCAAACTTTAACCCTTTTTTCTTCAAACTCACCACCACATTTTCACAGGCAATGTGCTCATCCGAATAAAATGCTTCAATCCCTGAATTTGTGTTAATGGTCAAGACGCCGTCAACCCGTTTCTCAAGAAGCTCCATGTTTCGTCTTGCAAAGGGTACATATTTCGGAACGATCGCATAGCCTTTCGCACCCAGGGCTTCTCTCACGATATCCAGCTCTATCCCCGAATTGGTTTCCGGGATATTGTAAGGGGCGATGGCCATCCCAATGGCCATGGTAAGCTCCTTTTTTTCAGCCATGGCCTCGGACATCCAGAATGCCACAAAAACCATGTTCATCAGAATCAGAAGCTGTATTCCGTGTGCTCTCAATATGCCTCTCACCTCAGTAAGATTGCTTTGATTTTCAAATCCAAAACCCACCACACTGCCGGCGGACAAGTCCAAAATAGCCAAACCAAAATCGTGTCTGAACAGCTTTTTCGTTCAGACACTAACTCACCTTGAAACGCGACACCTCATCATGCAATCCCCTTGCGGCATCATTGAGCTGCCCTATAGCCGAATACGTCTCGTGTACGGAACTCTTGGTCTCCTTCATCTCCTCACTCAGTGCAGCCATGGATCTGTTTATTTTCTGCGCACCTTCTGATTGCTGAACCATAGCGATATTCACATTCTCAAAGCTGGGTGAGAGAATCTGCACCTGCTCAATGATGCGTGCAAGCTGTGCACTGATTTTTCCCACGTCTTCGGAACTGCGCTTTACTTCACTGATAAATTTATCCATCTCCATGACACCGGCGGAAACCGCTCCGTGCATATCCTTCACCATCTGCTCAATATCCAGAGTGGCCACGGCCGTCTGATCGGCTAAACGCCTGATCTCCCGCGCCACCACATTAAAACCCCTTCCGTACTCGCCGGCTTTTTCGGCTTCAATGGCAGCATTCAAAGACAGCAGGTTGGTCTGTTCCGCAACCTTTGTGATGGTCACCACCACATGGGTGATATTCTCCGCCTTCTCGTTGATGGCTTGAAGCCTTCCCGAAATGGAGCTGGAGGCAGTCTCCATATTCGTCATGGCCTCTTCCATTCGGCTCAGGTCATTCTGACCGCTGCTTGCAAATACAGCGGTTTCCTGGGATCTGGCAGCAACTTCGCGCATGGTTGCCACCAGTCCTTCGGCAACCGTCGAAATTTCTTCTACCGCCTTTACCATCCTGTCCGTGGATTCAACCTGATTTGACATGGTTGTCTCCTGCTCTCTGGCAGTTGCGGCCAACTGGGTTGAGGAAGAGGATATCTGTATCCCGGACCTCTGTACCTGGCCCACCAGAGAATTCAGATTCTCCGTCATGGTCATCACGGAAGATATGAGGTTTTCCGTCTCGTCTTTCATCCGGTTCGGGTCATCTTTTCGCCTTTCACCCATCAAGGTTCTGGCGGAAACCCCCGCTGAAGACAGATCGCCCGTTGCAATCTCCTTCACCACACCGGTAATCTTTGTTATGGGTCTGGTCACCCTGTTCCCTAAGAATATGGCAATGCCGATCACCGGGATAAGCACGGCAAGGCCGCTCACCACCATTACACGAAGAAGTTGAGACATGGAATCTTCCACTTTCTGTTTCGCTTCATAGTAATCATCCTCATAAACTCCAGCGCCTATGACCCAGTCCCATGGTTCAAAATAGGTTAAGGCAACCACCTTCATGCGAGGGCTTTGCTCCCCCGTATCCTTCCATGGATAGCGCTCATAAGCCACTTCATTTTTTTTGAGTTTAACGGCTTTGTTCACAATATTCTGAACATAATAACGTCCTTGTGCGTCTTTGGAATCCCAGAGGTCTTCCCCGTCGCGCTGCCCACCCTTTGAAATAATGTAGTGTCCCCGGTGAAAAGGGTGCTTGCCGCCAAGGGCATAAACATACCCGGTTTTGCCCACCTTCATGTCAATAATGGCCTGGCGAAGGGAATCCGGTGTTTTGTAGAGGGGGCCGGTGTACAACATTCCTATGATTTTACCATCTTTGTCGGTGATGGCACTGCATGCACTGAAATGCCAGCCATTCACAAGGTAGGCAAGGCCATTATAAATTTGCTTATGAAGGATGCTTGCAATAATGGGATTCTTGATGCCGTCGTGTACCGCCGGAATACACGTCCCTTCGGCAGGATGGGTTTTGGAAGCCGCCATGGTTGTCGCGACCAGAAGCATATCGCCCTTCTCATTCATGCGCTGGAATATGCCGTAGTCTCCACCGAATTTTTCCTTCATCACACCCATATAGGTGGAGGGGTCCATCATTCCGTAGATAAGCATTTTGGGAAGGGTAACGGTTTCTTTTTTGAGGGTAACCTGATTGACCGCATTCATGGAGACCATGTCCGAAGACAGTACGAGCCCTCCCATCCCTTCCAGGAAACCGGCGGCATCGCGCAACTGCCGGTCCAGCTCTTTTTCGATCATCTTACTGGTCGCAGCACAGGTATTATACACCGCATGAGCGATATGGGCTATATTCTGTCGCGCAAGCGCAGCCAGTTCATCCTCGATATTCTTTGTAACGCCCCCTTTGGCCATATATGTGAGGACAAAAATAACAAGTACCGGGACGATGGCAGCCACCACCGGAAGACCAATCACCTTCGTTTTTAACGTCACCATCATGATTTTTCCTCTGTTTCTATTTTCAGGTGGCCACTTTGAAACGGGAAACCTCATCCTGAAGACCTGTCGCCGCTTCCTTGAGATACTCTGTTGCAAGGTTGAATTCCCTCAGCGATTCCAGGGTATCGTGCGTCGTAATCGTCAGTTGTTCCATGGTTTCACTGATCTGACTTGCATTTTCAGACTGGGTTTCCATGGCAGCATTCACAGCCTCAAAACCGGGACGAAGGGTCTGCACTTTATTCATGATGCCTTCCAGCTGTCTTCCAAACCTGCTGATCTTATCCACCCCGGATCGGACCTCCTGCGTGAAAAGCTCCATCTCTTTAGCACCTTCCGTAACAGACAGCTCCATATTATTGACAATCTCTTCAATATCCAGAACCGCCACGGACGTCTGATCCGCTAACCTCCTGATCTCATTCGCCACAACGGAAAACCCTCTTCCATACTCACCCGCCTTTTCCGCCTCAATGGCCGCATTCAGAGAAAGAAGATTGGTTTGATCAGCCACCTTTGTGATAGTCGTCACGATGGTACTGATTCTTGATGCGTTCTCCCTGATCCCGGACAGTTTTCCTGAAACGGAGTCCGTCCCTCCAAGCACGGCCTGCATGGATGCTTCCATGGCTTCAAGTCCCATCTGACCGGATTCTGCCAGCTTGGCCGTTTCAGAAGCGGCATGGGCCACCCCGCTCATGGTTTCAACCAGATTTCCGGCGGTTTCAGAGATCTGTTTGGAGGATACACTGGCCTGTTTTGTAGACGCAGCCTGCTCGGTCATGGTGGTTTCGAGCTGCCTCGATGAGGCTGCAATCTGTGCCGATGAGGACGTTATCTGGGCGCCGGATTGCTGCACCTGTCCGAAAAGGGAATTCAAACTGCTGCTCATTTCCGCAAACGCATGGTGCAGCCTTCCGGTTTCATCCTTTCTCGCACCTATCTTGCGCCCAATCGTGCTCAAAGATCTGGAAGCCCCTGCAATATCCCCAGCGGCTATTTCCTGGGCGACTTCCGTCAACCGCGCGATGGGACCGCAGATACGCCGTATAATAAAAAGAGCGATCAGTAGATACAGGGCAACCTGGAACAAAATAACAATGAAAGAAATCATCACATTGAATCGATCCAGCCTGTTTATATTTGCATAAAGCTCCTCATCAGGCGCCAGAATTCCAAGTCCTGTTCCTGTTTTGGTCACGGTTGCAAACAGAGAATACTTCTTTTCTTTTAGAACAAGGTTTTCAAGAAAAACCACACCCGGCGCCCGGTCTTTCAGATCCGACAATTTCTCGCCCCATTCCAGATCTTTCATTTTTTTGAGAACTTTTGATGGATCCGCGGGAAAAGAAATCAGAAGATCACTGGACAGATCCACTGCGAAAGGAAGGGAACCCGGCGTCACTTTCATCCTGTGAACCATCTTTTTCAAATTTCCCAGACTGAAATCAACCGTTGCCAGACCGATGATGCGATTGGTTTTCCCAACCATTAATGCATCCACGGTTATCATAAGCGCCTGGGTTGCTGCCTCATCCATATAGGGGTCTGTCCAGTAGATCGTTTCCGGCCTCATTTTCAGCCTGTCCCAACCTTCGGGCAGGGCAAGAAGATACCAGCGCTGATTAAGGTAGTCATATTCCGGCGTATTCAGGTCCCAGGTGAAATGGACCCGGCCCTCCTCTCTGTAAACATAGGGTCCGAAATATTTCTTGTCTTTCAAAATCGCATAGGGTTCATACCATAGTCCCCCGCCGATGGCTTCCGGCAGGAGTTCGAAATTGCGCAGGAGGAACTCCTTTATCTGCGGGGTGATATCCTGCCCTGTTTCCCTGCAGATGGAAAGAAAGGCCTCTCCTGCAACTGCAAGGTCTTCGGCATTTTTTTCCATAATCAACATGGAAGATTCAATACTTTCCGCATTTTTTCCAATGAGCGCCTGAATATGCTTTTCCGTCTCCAGCCGCAAACTTTTACCCATTTCACGGGCGTTGTAAATCAACACAACGCATCCCAGAAGGGATGAGATGGTGATAATGCCGACCATGAAAAGGATATTCAGTCGCAGCGTGACATTCATCTGTGAACCTGTTCCGTTCGTGCCTGCTTGGTTTGATCTTAAAGATTCGTCAGGCAGGCTGCCATTTGGTTTATACCATGAATAAGTAACCTATTCAAATTTCCCGATAGCGAATTTTAGGTTCAGAGAACCCATTCCTGCAGGGATTTTTGATAAGATACATGAATAACCTTATAATATAAATGGCAAATAAACAAGACGTATCCTATGTGAAAATCCGAGTGCGAATGGACGCCGGATCATGGCGGATCATTTTCATCGACCGTCCTTAAATATTTTCTCTTTTTCATGATTACCCGAATAAACGCATAGATGGCAATCATCGCTCCGAAGGCAAAAAGAAATTCATACAGATAGAAGCTCAGATGCACAAACCAGGTTGTTTTCGATACCAGGGAACTGCGCCAATCCTTTTCGATCACTTCAAGCGGTACGTTCAGAGAAGAATAAACGGCATCATCCGAATCTTCTCCCGCCTTTATGGTATCGAGAATCCTCAGCATCTTCTTTTTGCCGTATCGGTTCACGATATACACGACAAAATCTTTACTCTCCTCATAGGCCAGTATGAAATCCGAATCTCTCAAGGGAAAGTCCCTGCTCAAGGAAGCAAGAGGCAGAAGATTCCCGGTGAAGGCGGCCTTATTGAGAAAAGATCTGTTCCGGTCATGGACAATATCGCTGATCCCGTCGCTGGCCCACTGTGCGATGCCTTCGTCAAGCCAGCGGGGAACCTGTCGGTTCTCCACATACTGATGAATATAGAGATGACACAATTCGTGTTTCACCACATTCCTGAGTTGGAGAGGATGATTAGTTGTTCTTGAACAGTCAACGACCAGCAGATTCCTCTCCGGTTGCGCAAAGGCAATGGTCAGAGGACTTTTCACCATTTTCTGAAACTGTCGGCTTTCTTGAAGGAGAACGATGGTAGGTTTACCGTGCAGTTCCCATCCAAAAACTCTCTGCAGTTCCTCCTTGATCTGGGGCACTACCTGCTCCACTTCTTCGGCCATCGCCTCCAGATTGGATGGAAATACGATACGGGCATTACCCTCTTCCATAAAGCGGTCAGGGGCGCCTATCGCTTTCCAGGGAAAAATCAGGAGGAAACCCAGGAGCAGGATATGAATTGCATGGATGAATTTTATGCCCATTCTCACATCAGAATTCAGTAGCTGGAAGGGAATGAAAATCGTTTTCGTATTCTGTCCCGCCTCTCATATTTTTTTAAGCGGGACAGGCTTCTGACTCCCGAATTCTATTCCTATTTTTAATGGTTAACTCTATCATAGAGCATCCATGAAGGGGGAGATTTTTTTGATCTCTTTTCTGTTTCCGGTGCTGTCTTCAGAAAAATGCAATAAACGACAAGTATCCAAAAATAATTTTTAAATATGGTAGGAAGAATGGTATGATGAATGCTGCATTTTTTACGTTTCGGAACCGGTTAAAAGGAGGTAGATCTATTGCCCGGCAGTAAAAAAACAGCTCTTGTTCAATGTGGCCGCGACATCACGACTGAGGAACTTGGCACAATCAGGGAAACGGTAGATATGTTCCCCAAACTGAGCAGGTCGGAACTGACGGCAACCATCTGTGAACATCTGGAATGGTTTGCTCCAACGGGCGCCGGCAAACTGGATGCCTGCGCAAAACTTCTTGAAAAACTTGAGGATGAAGGGCTTCTGAAGCTTCCTGAAAAGATTGAAACACCAAAGAAAAAGCGAAAGCCCGTTGCGCATACAACACAAACCAGCCCCCGGCCGGACATGGTTTGCACGTTAAAGGAGTTGGGGACGGTAGATATCGAGATCGTGCAGGAGGACACATCCAAGAAACTCTGGAATGAATATGTGTCTCGATACCATTACCTTGGATATAAGCACCCGTTTGGCACATATATTCGCTATTTTATTACATCCGACCAAGGTATTCTGGGGTGCATCATGTTTTGTGGGGCAGCCAAATCCATGAAACTACGCGACAAATGGATTGGATGGACAACCAGACAGAAGGCAAGAAACCAGGGGTGGGTCATTAACAACAACCGTTTTCTTATTTTGCCATGGGTTCAGGTCAAAAACCTGGCGAGCCATGTGCTTGGGAAGGTAAGCAGGCGCATCAAAAATGACTGGCTGGAGCAATGGGGATTTGAACCCGTGCTTATGGAAACGTTTGTGGACCCCCAGCTTTACGCCGGCAGTAGTTACAAAGCGGCCAATTGGCAATACCTGGGAATGACCACCGGTGAGGGCCTTCCTCGGAAAGGAAAGACCTATTCCACCACACCGAAAATGATTTTAGTCATGCCGCTGACAAAAAATTTTCGAGAGATCCTTTGTTCCAGGGATCTTCAGGGCAGAATCCTGTAACGTCCTATTCCAAAATCCGGTCACAGATGGGTACATTTAATGCTTGACCCTTCAAAACATTTTGGCATATATTTAACGTATTGCAATTTTTGCCTATTCTCAAGCCATGTGAATACAAGAGGATTCCAATGAATGTGCTTAAAACGGTCTGCAATATCTTTGACGGCATAAACGAATGGGTCGGAAGGATTGTGGCCTGGATTACCCTGAGCCTGGTTCTGATCGTATTTTCAGATGTTGTCATGCGTTACCTCTTCAACACAAGTTTTGTCTTTGTCCAGGAGCTGGAATGGCATGTTTTCGGCTTCATCTTCTTAATGGGAGCGGGATATACCATGCTCCACGACGGCCATGTACGGGTAGACGTCATCTATCAGGGCCTGAGTCCCAGAGGACAGGCCTGGATAAACCTCATCGGGGTTATTTTTTTCATGCTTCCGGGATGTATCATGGTCATTGTCACTTCCTGGAAATTTACGGCCAATTCCTGGATGATCATGGAGGGGTCCCCCGACCCCGGAGGAATTCCTTACCGATATATTCTAAAGGGAACCATCACAGCGGGGTTCGTGCTTCTTTTCCTGCAGGGTATATCCATGGGTCTGCGCAGTCTCCTTCTCTTGACGGGAGTTGAAAAAACCCACGGAAGGGCCTCGTAATGGAATACCTGGCCGCATGGATGTTTCTGGCTCTCACCATCCTGCTGATGGCAGGTTTTCCGGTCGCCTTCACTCTCCTGGGGACCTCTCTTATTTTCGGTCTCATCGGTTTTGGATGGTCTTTCTTCGATCTCCTGCCCCTGCGCATCTGGGGACGAATCACCAATGTCACCCTTATCGCCGTCCCCCTCTTTGTCTTCATGGGGGTCATGCTGGAACGTTCCGGGCTTGCGGAAGAATTGCTTGACACCATGGGCGTGCTCTTCGGCCGTCTCAAGGGAGGTCTGGCCGTATCCGTGGTGGTTGTGGGCGCCCTGCTTGGGGCCTCCACCGGGATTGTGGGCGCCACAGTGGTCACCATGGGGCTCCTGGCGGTACCCACCATGATGCGCCGAAATTACCAAAAGGAATTAGCCACGGGGACCGTCGCCGCCTCCGGCACGCTGGGACAGATTATCCCACCCAGTATCGTGCTTGTCCTCATTGCCGATATCGTGGGCGTATCCGTGGGAGAACTCTTCATGGGAGCTGTCCTGCCCGGGATGCTCCTGATGACCCTGTACATCCTGTACATCCTGATTGTAGCCAACCTGCGCCCGAAGATTGCACCGCCCATACCCCAGAAAGAACTTGATGCCATCTCCCGCAGGGAACTCCTGGTCCGGGTTTCACGCGCACTCGTCCCACCCCTTTTCCTGATGGTAGCTGTTCTTGGAAGTATTTTTGCCGGGATTGCTTCCCCCACGGAAGCTGCGGCCGTGGGTGCTGTAGGCGCCACGCTCTTGACCATCCTGAATCGAAAATTCAGTCTGGATATCCTGAAAAAAGTCATGACCAGCACCATGAACCTGACCTGTATGGTCTTTATCATCCTTTGTGGAGCAGCGGCTTTTGGACTTGTCTTCAGGGGGCTGGGCGGGGACGGCCTGGTCAGGCATTTCCTGGAATATATTGCAAGTGTGTCCAGCAAGAATATGGTGCTTTTTATCGTTATGGCCCTGATTTTTTTCATCGGCTTTTTCCTCGATTTCATAGAAATCACGTTTATCCATGTCCCGGTACTGGCGCCCATCATGATTGAATTCGGTTTTGATCCCGTATGGTTCTGCATCCTCTTAGCCGTTAACCTGCAGACCTCTTTCATGACGCCCCCTTTCGGTTTTTCCCTGTTCTATCTCAAGGCTGTCACGCCTCCCGAGATAAAAACCGGTCATATTTATCGAGGCATCATTCCCTTTGTGTGCGTGCAACTGATCGGGCTTTGCATCGTAATTTTCTGGCCCGAACTTGCCACCTGGCTTCCAAAAGTTGTTTTTGGGGATTAACAATCCAAATATAAACACTTCAAACAAGGAGGTTGTTATGGAAAGACGTGAGTTTCTGAAAAAGGCGGGCATTGGGGCCGCTGCAGTCGCTGCAACCGCGGTCAGTGCACCCGCAGTTCTGGCAAACAAGACCTATAATTGGAAAATGGTCACCACATGGCCGCCCAAGCTCCCCGTATTGCAGACCGGTTGTGAACGCCTGGCCAAACTGGTGGGGGAAATGTCCGGAGGAAGGCTGCAAATTCAAGTGTATGCCGCAGGGGAACTGATCCCCCCAATGGGTATCTTTGATGCGGTTTCCGCCGGCACTGTCGAGGTAGGCAGCGGCGCCTCCTATTATTGGGCTGGAAAGACCCCCGCGGCCCAGTGGTTTTCTGCTGTGCCGTTCGGCATGAACGCCCAGGGGATGTCTGCATGGTTTCATGGCGGCGACGGTCTGAAGCTCTGGGAAGAGACCTACGCCCCGTTCAACCTGATCCCCAGACCGGGCGGGTCTACCGGTGTTCAGATGGGTGGATGGTTCAACAAAAAAATCAACAGCATTGAAGACTTCAAGGGCCTGAAGATGCGCATTCCCGGACTTGGCGGCAAAGTTCTGGCCAAAGCGGGGGCCACGGTGGTCCTGACCGCCGGAGGAGAGATATTCACGAACCTTGAGCGCGGAGTGATTGATGCGACGGAATGGGTAGGACCGTTGCACGACAACAGGATGGGCTTCTACCAGGCAGCCAAGTATTACTACTACCCGGGCTGGCACGAACCGGGAACCTACCTGGAGTATTTCTTTAACAAGAAGGCTTACGAGTCTTTGCCGAAAGACCTTCAGGCCATTTTGGATGCCGCCTGCATGGACAATGAGATCTGGTGCCTGGCCCAGTTTGATGCCCGCAACGGCGCCGCACTGGTGGAGTTAATTAAAAAACACCATGTCAAACTGCTTAAATTCCCTGACAGCGTAATGGATGCCCTTCGCAAACTGTCCAAAGAAGTCCTTGCTGAAGAGGCCGCCAAAGATGCCATGTCCACAAAAGTCGCCGCGGCTTTTGAGGCCTTCCAGAACCAGGTCGGCCCCTGGTACACGGTCTCTGAAAAGGCCTATTATGATGATATTTTTGGGAAATACTCACTTGATTAAAAGTTTCTGAAAACTGTATCCCCCGGCCGGTCCTCTGTTCGAGGAGGTCGGGGGGAACATAATAAAGCCCCTTAACCCACCCCATTTATCCTTTCCCGGAGCGTATCCATTCCTGACTTCTATGCTTTTTGGTTGCGGCTGTGCCGCATTCAAGATATGATAGGCAAAAAAATATCAAGGAGCGAAACTATGGATTTTCCTTATCTGTTTTCACCAATCACCATCAACGGGATGACGATCAACAACCGCATCGTCATGACGGCAATGCATCTGGGGTATACGCCGACGGGGGAAGCAAACGATCGCCTCGTTGAATTCTACAGGCGGAGGGCCGAAGGCGGCGTCGGGTTCATTATTGTTGGAGGATGCATCATCGATGAGTTCGGCGGCATGCAAAGCATGATTTCGTTGAATGACGATCGTTTTATCCCGGGGCTGGCACGGCTGACCGAGGCCGTGAAAAGCAGTGGTGCAAAGATAGGCGCCCAGCTCTACCAGGCCGGGCGTTATGCACACTCTGCCATGATCGGCGGCCGTGAGCCGATTTCTTCTTCCGCCGTGCGTTCGAAGTTGACGGGGGAAACCCCGCGGGCCCTTGAGCTGGATGAAATCCCCGGCGTACAAGATAGATTTGCAGAGGCCGCTGTCCGCGCTCAAAAGGCCGGTTTTGATGCAGTTGAGATCCTTGGAAGCGCAGGGTATCTGATCAGTCAGTTCTTGTCCCCCATCACCAACCTGCGGGAGGATGAATATGGAGGAGATCTGAAAAACCGCATGCGCTTCGGGCTTGAGACCGCCGGAAAAGTCAGAGCGGCTGTCGGGCCTGACTATCCTGTTCTCATGCGTCTTGCGGGCAACGATTTTATGGAAGGGGGGAATACCAACCGGGAATCTGCAAAATTTGCTGCAGAAGCGGAAAAGGCAGGCATCGACATGTTCGACATTACAGGGGGTTGGCATGAGACGCGGGTTCCCCAGCTTACCATGGGAGTACCCCGCAAAGCTTACCTCTATCTGGCACAGGGCATTAAGTCCGCTGTCTCCGTACCTGTCCTGGCCAGCAATCGAATCAACGATCCCCATGTGGGGGAACAGATCCTGCGTGACGGAGAAGCCGATCTAATAACGATGGCAAGAGGCCTGATTGCGGACCCTGACCTTCCGAAAAAGACCAGGGAAGGGAACACTGAAAAGATTTTCCATTGCATCGCCTGCAACCAGGGTTGTTTTGATGAGGTTTTCAGACTGCAGCCGGTCACGTGCATGGTCAACCCGATGGCAGGAAAGGAGACAGAAAAACAATCTCTGCCCGCGAAAAAGTCTAAAAAGGTTCTTGTTGTTGGGGGCGGGCCCGCGGGGCTGAAGGCAGCCTGCACCGCAGCAGAAAGAGGACACCGGGTGACGCTCATTGAAAAAGACAATAAGCTGGGAGGGCAGCTTCTCCTGAACAGACTCATTCCCGGACGGGAAGAAATGCTGACAGCGGCCCGCGATCTTATAACCAACCTGAAAGCCCTGGATGTGGAAGTCCTGACCGGGAAGGAAGCCGATCCCGAATTTATCCGGAAACTTTCCCCCGATGCGGCAATCATTGCTTCGGGCGCCAGGCCGATCATTCCTGAAATCCCCGGAATGAATGGGGCAAATGTAATGCAGGCGTGGGAACTTCTTAAAGGGAAAAAAGGCGTTGGCAGAAAAATCGTTATCCTTGGAGGAAACGCCCTCGGACTTGAAACCGCCATATACCTGGCAACGATTGGAACCCTTCCCCCGGAGACACTTCACTTTCTCTGGACGAACAGAGCGGAGTCAATGGAAGCCTTGAACAGTTTGCTGAACCGGGGAATCAAAGACGTGACCGTCGTTGAAATGACCAAAAAAGCAGGAAAAGA
>BS_KBA_SWE02_21mDRAFT_10000169_pt1 | contig 22758 bp, 17 predicted proteins | sample BalSeasSWE02_21m_FD_9196 | JGI IMG/M metagenome (IMG submission 9196)
CACCTTGTTTTTAAGTTTTCATGAATGGATCAATAGATTATTTGTTTAATAAAAAACAAAAAAACATAAACAAGTAAAAATATTTTTATACATTTGTTGAACGGAAATTAAAATAAGTTAAACATAAAATTAATTAAAAATGAAAAAATTAAATTCAATTCTAGGAAAATATACAAGAGTTATGTTTTCAATCTTAATGATTTCAATGTCTCTATTCATTGTAAGTTGTAATGACGATGATGACGATGATCAAATGACGTCAAAAAACATTGTCGAAATAGCACAATCAGACCCAAATTTGTCAACTTTAGTTAGTGCAATTGTTGCGGCAGATTTAACGGATGTTTTATCAACAGGAGGACCATTTACGGTTTTTGCACCAACAAATGCTGCATTTGCGAAATTGGATCCTGCCGTATTAAATAATATTATAGGTAACCCAACTTTGCTTACCGCTCTTTTACAATATCATGTTGTAAGTGGTGAAGTAAATTCTTCTGATCTTACCAATGGTGCAGTAGGAACTTTATTGTCAGGTCAATCTATCAATGTAGATGTATCAGGTGGAATGGTAACCTTAAATGGAAGTTCAAAAGTTACTGCTGCAGATATTGATGCTTCAAATGGAGTTATTCATGTGATTGATGAGGTATTGTTACCAGCTGATTTTGCTGCTCAAACCATTGTTCAAATAGCTGTTGGAAATCCTGACTTTTCAATATTAGTAAGTGCTTTATCAAAACCTGAGCTTGCTGATTTATTGGCAGCTGCCAATAATCCTACTTCAGATTTGACTGTATTTGCCCCTAATAACGCAGCTTTCAATGCAACTTTAGAAGCTTTAGGAAAAGAAAGTATTGATGATTTACCTATTGATTTATTAAAAGAAATTGTAACCTATCATATTTTAGGAGGTGCAGTAATGTCTAGTGAATTATCAAATGGAGACGTACCAACTTTATTGCCAGGTGAAAGTGTAACTGTGGATATTACTGACGGTGTTACAATCAATGGAACAAAGGTTATTGCAGCTGATATTAAAGCAATTAATGGGGTGATTCACGTTGTTGAATCTGTATTGTTACCTTCTTATGCAGCAAGCGCTGTTGGTACAATTTCAGAAGTTATTTTATTCGATCCTAACTATACAATTTTAGTAGCAGCATTAAAAAAAGCAGAATTATTAGAAACTGTTTCAACAACAGATAACTTGACACTTTTTGCGCCAGACAATGCAGCTTTTGTTGCGGCAGGTATCACTTCTCTTGAAGGCTTAGATAAAGAGGCTTTAACTCCAATATTATTATACCACGTTTTAGGTGCTAAAGTTTTATCATCTCAACTACCTGCAGATGGAATGGCAACAACACTGAGTGCTGATCAAAAAATGTATTTAGGTTATCTTAATGACGGTGTAGTGTTAATTAATGGATTGACTCAAATAACAGGGGTTGATATAGAAAAAAGTAATGGTGTAGTGCATACAATCAATAGAACATTGGTTCCGCCAGCGGGAGATGTTGTTGATATAGCTATCGCTTTAGCAGATATGGGTGATGATTCTGAATTTACCGTATTGGTTAGTTTATTAGCTTCTGATACGTATAGTGATATTGCAACAGCCTTAAAAGAGGCAACTAATGTAACAGTATTCGCGCCAACTGATGCTGCCTTCGGTGAAATTTCTGAAGTAATTGGTACTTTAACTGAGGAGCAAATTAGAACAGTATTGAAATATCATGCTGCGCCAGCTAGAGTATTTAGTACAGATTTAGTTGATGGTCAGGTGATTGGAATGCTAAGTGGTGAAACGGTAAAAGTGAATATTTCAGATAGTGGTGTTACTTTAACAGATAAATCAGGAGCAGCCGATGCGAAAATAATTCAAGTGAATGTACACGGAAGTAATGGTGTAATTCATGTAGTTGATAAGGTGTTAATTCCAACTTTATAAAATAAGTTTTAAGTTTGGTTTTTTATGAGTCGGTAACTGTTAAGTTACCGACTTATTATTTTTGTAATACGATGAAAATTAAGTGTTTAAATCTTTCAAAGCTTCAGGTAAAAAAGAATATTTAAATTTAAATCCTGCAGATTTTATTTTTTCTGCGGAAACGCGACTGCCTTCTAACAAAATAACAGCCATTTCTCCAAAAATAAGTTTTAACATAAAAGAGGGTACATTTGGCAACCAAACTTTTTTATGAAGTGTTGTTGCAATGCTTTTTGTTAAAAATTCATTTGTAACATAGTCTGGTGCAACTGCATTATAAATGCCTGTTAATTCGGTATTTTCAATTGCTTCAACGTACATTTTACATAAATCATCAATATGAATCCAAGGTATATACTGTTTTCCAGTTCCAATAGGTGATCCAAAACCTAATTTAATTGGTTGACTCATTTTTTCAAATGCACCACCTTTTTTTGAAAACACAACACCAGTTCTTAAGATTACGGTTCTTATATTTAAGGAATTGAATTGCTTAGAAGCTTGTTCCCATACTTTGCAAACAGTAGCTAAAAAATCATTTCCTGAAGCATCGGTTTCTTTAAATATTTTTTCAGAAGTAATAGCACCATAATAACCAATGCCCGAGGCTGAAATGAAACCTTTTAAATTTGGATTTAATGTTTTTATGTTATTGAATAACAGGTTGGTAGATTTAACTCGACTGTCAATGAGTTCCTTTTTTATTTTTTTTGTCCAACGTTTATCAGCAATTCCTGCTCCCGCTAAATGAATAACATAATCGGCTGTTTGAATGGCTTTTGGATCTATGTAGTTTTCGGAAATATTCCAATAATAGGTATTTGGATTGTTGGTTTTATTTCTGCTTAATATAAGAATGTTATAACCTTTTGAACGCAATACATTACAAAGGTGTTTTCCTATTAATCCTGTTCCGCCGGTAATTAATATTGAAGTCATTAAAAATCTATTTTTGGAATTACGTTTTACGAATTGCAAATTAAGAATTAAGAATGACAAATTAGAAAACACCAAAATACTTTTAATTTGATGCTTTAAAGTTTCAAATCTTCAAACTTTTTGAACCGAATAAAATTAATGAAGCATTTGTGTAGTTACCTCATAATGCAATACACTTTCCATTCCTTTTTTAATCGCTTCAACATTAAGGGGAATTAAATTGTGATAACGTTCTGAAAGTGATTTTTTTAAACCTTCAACTACATTATCAAGTTTAACAATAGGTTTAATATTTAAATAACCGCCTAAAATAACCATGTTAAAGATTTTTTTGTTACCCATTTCGGCTGCTATTTTAGTGCCTTCAATTTGATAAATAGCAATATCGGATCTTGTTGGATGGTGAGTAATTCCATTTGGGTCATAAATTAAAACCCCACCAGGTCTTACTTCTTTTTCAAATTTATCCATAGATTGCTGATTCAAAATAATTGCGGTATCAAATACCCTTAAATAAGGTGAGCTGATACGGTCATCACTTAAAATAACGGTTACATTTGCAGTTCCACCTCTCATTTCGGGTCCATAAGAAGGCATCCAGCTAACTTCCTGATCTTGCATAATACCTGAATAAGCTAATATTTTTCCCATTGATAGTACGCCTTGCCCACCAAAACCTGCTATAATTATTTCTTCTGTCATTGTTTGTTATTTTAATTTTCCATCAACTTTAATATCACCTAAAGGAAAGTAAGAAAACATATGTTCTTCCATCCAAATATTGGCTTCAATTGGTGTCATTTTCCATCCAGAATTACAGTTTGAAACAATTTCAATAAATGACAATCCTTTTTTTAATCGTGTATTTTCGAATGCTTTTCGAATGGCTTTTTTTGCTTTTCGTGCATGTTTGTGGGTATGAACACTTTGACGAGTTGCATAATAAACACCTGGTAAATTGGCAACCAATTCTGTCATTCTAATAGGTGATCCCATGGTTTTAATTTCTCTTCCATATGGTGAAGTTGAAGAAAGCATTCCCTCTAAGGTAGTAGGTGCCATTTGTCCACCTGTCATTCCGTAAATACCATTGTTAACAAATATAATTACGATGTTTTCGCCTCTGTTGCAAGTGTGAATTGTTTCACCTGTACCAATAGCAGCTAAATCGCCATCTCCTTGGTAAGTAAATACATATTTGTCAGGCCAGCACCGCGCAATAGCTGTTGCTACTGCAGGAGCTCTACCGTGTGCTGCTTGAGTAATGTCAATATTCATGAAATCGTATGCTAAAACCGAACAGCCAACTGGTGCTACTCCAATGGTTTCTTCAACAATTCCCATTTCGTCAATTACTTCCATGGTTAAATTGTGTGCTGTACCATGACCACAACCAGGACAATATGATAATGGTGTCTCGGTCATTAATTTTGTTTTGCAAAAAACTTGATTTTCGGGCTTTATAATGTCTAATATATCCATTACTTTATAATTTTTTGTTCCAAAGCTTCTAATACTTCCTCTGGAGTATGAATAATACCACCAGTTCTTCCAAAATGTTCAACAGGAACTTTAAATTGAACTGAAAGTTGTACATCTTCAACCATTTGACCAGCGTTTAGTTCAACGCTTAAAATACCTTTTACCTGTTTTGCCAATTCAAGAAGAGGTTGTTTAGGAAAAGGGAACAATGTTATTGGTCGAAGTAATCCAACCTTTATTCCTTTTTCACGAGCCAACTCAACTGCTTTTTGACTAATTCGAGCACTTGAACCATAAGCTACTATTAAATATTCCGCATCATCACATTGTATTTTTTCAAAGCGCAAATCTTCTTTTTCCATTTGCTCATATTTAGCCATCAATCTATGAACTCTTTTTTCCATTTTTTCTGACTCTAAATCTAAAGAAGTAATAATATTGCGTTCTCTGTTTGTTCTGCCTGTTACTGCCCAACTTCCATATTTTTCAATAAGTTCGTCATCAGTCATTCTAGGTTTTTGGTCTTTTAAAATAACTTTTTCCATCATTTGACCAATCAATCCATCAGAAAGGATTAAAACTGGGGCGCGATATTTAAAAGCAATGTCGAAAGCATCTTCAACAAAATCAGCCATTTCCTGAACTGACGCAGGTGCTAAAACATATAATTTGTAATCCCCATGTCCACCACCTTTTACGGATTGAAAATAATCAGCTTGTGAAGGTTGAATAGTTCCTAAACCTGGTCCACCACGAACAACATTTACTATTACAGCAGGCAATTCTGCACCTGCTAAATAAGAAATTCCTTCAAGTTTTAGTGAAATTCCTGGACTTGATGATGAGGTCATAACTTTTTTTCCGGTACTTGCTGCACCATATACCATATTGATTGCTGCAATTTCACTTTCAGCTTGTAATACAACCATCCCTGTTCGAAGTTCAGGACGTTCGGTCATTAGATACTCTATAACTTCCGATTGCGGTGTAATTGGGTATCCAAAATAAGCATCAGCTCCAACTCTGATAGCTGCTTCAGCCAATGCTTCATTTCCCTTCATTAATTTTAATTCAGACATTTAATTTTTTTTAATAAATTAAGCTTTAACTTTTACTCGGTAAACTGAAATTGCCCTATCTGGACAAACGATTCCACAATTTGTGCAACCCGTACAAGCTTCAGGATTTTTCATATAAGCATAATGATAGCCTTTTCGGTTTACATCATCAGTCATTCCAATTACATCTTCAGGACAAACAGGTATGCATACTTCACAACCTTTACAAGTCTCTGTGTCAACTACTATTGCGCCTTTAACTTTTGCCATTTTAATAATTTTAGAGAAGATTAAGACCTTCTAATTTTGTTATTCTCAAATTTATTGCATTTTTGTTGTAAAAACAATGATATTTATCAATTTGTGATAATTATCATTTTTTTTATTAAGAAATTTAACTTCTTGGCTGAATAAGAATATAAAAAACACCTGAATAGTTGTTTTTATTGAGTATTACAATGAATGTAACATTGGTTTCTTTAGTACAATTTTTTAAATTTCAAGGGGTTTACTTCTCGCATCATATTGTATATGGCCTCAAAAATATCTTCTGCATTGGGTTTTGAAAAATAATCTCCATCAGTTCCATAAGACGCTCTATGTTCTTTGGCAGTAAGTGAAATTGGTTTACTGTCTAAAAATTCATAAGCATTTTGTTTTTCTAAAATTTCATTTAATAAATAAGCAGATGCACCTCCAGGAACATCTTCATCAATAACAATCAGCCTGTTTGTTTTTTGAATGCTTTTTAAAACATCATGGTTTTTGTCGAATGGTAATAAACTTTGAGCATCAATTATTTCAATATCAATATCAACCTGTAATAAATCGTTTACAACTTCTTCAACAATTTTTAGGGTAGACCCGTAGGAAACCACAGTAATATCTTTACCTTCTTTTATTGTTTCAACAACGCCAATTGGGGTTTTAAATTCTCCAAAATTATTGGGTAATTTTTCTTTAAGACGATAGCCGTTTAAATTTTCAACAATTAGAGCGGGTTCATCGCATTCTAATAAAGTATTGTAAAAACCGGCTGCTTTTGTCATATTTCTTGGAACTAAAATATGCATACCTCTTAGTAAATGCACAATTGCTCCCATTGGTGAACCTGAATGCCAAATACCTTCTAATCTATGTCCGCGAGTTCTAATAATTAAAGGTGCTTTTTGTTTACCAGCTGTACGATAATGTAATGTTGCCAAATCGTCACTTAATATTTGTAAAGCGTATAGTAGATAATCTAAATATTGAATTTCAGCAATAGGGCGCAAGCCTCGAAGCGCCATTCCAATACCTTGACCAACAATGGTAGCTTCTCTAATACCTGTATCGGAAACTCTTAAAAGTCCATATTTTTCTTGAAGACCGACCAAACCTTGATTTACATCTCCAATATTTCCGGAATCTTCACCAAAAATAAATACATCGTTGTATTTTGAAAATAGCGTGTCAAAATTATCTTTTATAATGATTCTTGCATCAACAAGTTCAGCATTATTATTGTATGTTGGTAAAACTTCTTTTACATGATTTACACTTTTTGAAGATTGGCTGTATAAATGTGAGCTGAATTTTGATTGCTCAGAATTTAGAGAACTAGTAATCCAATTTTGAAGTTGTGTTTTTTCAATAAAACTTTCATTTCTAACATAAACAATTGCTTTTCGTGCGGTTGAAAGTATGTCTTTTCTTGAAGGCTCTCCAATTGAATTTAAATCATTTTTTAATTTTAAGATAAAAGCTTTGTTATTGCTTTTTAAAGCCAAATTATCTAGCAGTACAATTAATTTTGATTTTTGGTCTTTAATAGGAGTTAAATAATCAGTCCAAGCGTCTCTTCTTGCCTGACTTACTAATTTCTTAGCTTCCTTTTCAATTTTTATGAGTTCTTCTTCAAGTTCAACAAATTTTAAAGTATTTCCTTTTTGATCTTTTAATTCAAACTCAATAATCCAATCACGCATTTTAGCGATACAATCATGCTGTTTTTCCCAAATTAAGCGTTCTTTAGACTTGTAACGTTCTTGTGAACCAGAAGTTGAATGCCCTTGAGGTTGTGTTAAATCTTTGACATGGATTATAACAGGAACGTGTTCTTCACGGGCTATTTTTGAAGCTTTGGCATATATGTCCATTAATTTAACATAATCCCAACCTTGAACTACAAAAATTTCATATCCAGCAGCTTTTTCATCTCGTTGGAAGCCTTTTAAAATTTCTGAAATATTTTCTTTGGTAGTTTGAAATTTTGCAGGAACAGAAATTCCATAATCATCATCCCAAACACTTATAACCATTGGCACTTGTAAAACACCGGCAGCGTTAATAGTTTCAAAAAATATACCTTCGGAAGTACTTGCATTACCAATAGTTCCCCAAGATATTTCATTTCCATTATTTGAAAATTTTGAATTTTGTAGTTCTGAAACTTCTCTAAAAAGTTTTGAAGCATAAGCAACGCCTAACATGCGAGGCATTTGACCAGCCGTAGGAGAAATGTCTCCAGTTGAATTGTATTGTTCAGTTAGGTTTTTAAATTCCCCGTTTTCATCTAAACTATGTGTCATAAAATGACCGCCCATTTGACGTCCTGACGACATAGGCTCTGCAATAATATCTGCATGTGCATACAAACCAGCAAAAAATTGCTGAGGTGTTAATTCACCAATGGCCATCATAAAAGTTTGATCTCGGTAATAACCTGACCTGAAATCACCTTTTTTAAATGCTTTAGCCATAGCCAATTGCGGCACTTCTTTACCATCGCCAAAAATTCCAAATTTAGCTTTTCCGGTTAAAACTTCTCTACGACCTAGCAAACTACATTCCCTGCTAATCACAGCGATTTTGTAGTCGTCAAGAACCTCTTTTTTAAACTGATTGAATGAAAGTTGTTCTGTATTAGTAGATGAAGATTTTACCTGCATATTTTTAATTTTTTTAGTATTGCAAAGTTAGCAATTTTAAATGATAATTAATAATGGACTTAATATAATGAAAAAGAATGAATTTAATTTATTAAAATGGATATATTTCTAAGAATACTTAAATTATATTTACAAATGAAGCAAGTTGTTTAATTATTTAATAGAACCCTCTTCTTAAGAAATTAACAATTCTTTTGGGTTTTAAAACCAAAACAAATCTAATTCTTGAGGCATAATCAGATTGTGTAATTTCCCAACCCAAATTAGAGTATACAGGAAAATATACTTCTAAAATATCCTGAACAAAATTGAGGCGAACACCATTTTCATAAGCAAAATAAACATTTTGATTTTTGTTTTTAACCAATGCAACATCGTTGTAAATTTCAACCCAACGCCAAACCCCAATACTTGTATTTACGGAGGTTAACCATTGATTTGCATAAGGAACAGGAAGTTTAGATTTAAATCCACCCTCATTAATAATAATTTGTTGGCTAAAAAAACCTGTAGTTTCTGAACGGCCTAAATAATCGTATTGGAACAAATAATCGGTTGGTCTATCCAACGCAAAACTAAAAAAATCGGTATTTGTATTGTTTGATAAAAATGCACCAGCAAAAAACCTAAAATCAAATTGTGTATTTGTATTGGTTAATAATCTGTATTGAGCATCTATAGAAACCTTACTAAATTTATCAGAAACCTGAAATCCTGTTGAAAAGCGAATATCTTCTAAAATATTTGGTTTAGCATATCCGTAACCAATACTAAAAACATTGTATTTTAATGTTTCAAGGTCTTGAGTTTCTGTTGGTGATGGGGTTTTATCAACAATGGTATATGAAGCAGAAATGGCATTACTGCTAATATCTCTGTAATTTTTCTTTTTGAATTCTAAAAGTCCGTAAGGAACTACTTTGCTATAAGACAGGTCGGGGGCATAATCGTAATGATTTCCAACAACACCAAATATTAATTTATTCACATTTTTATTTTCAGGTAAACGCTCATACTTTATAGCGTATGATCCAGAAAACGAATTGCTTTTTGTACTGTATGAAGGTGTAACTTTAAAATTAATACTTTTATTTATAAATGTTTGGTTTGAAAATGCCATCCCTAAAATAATTCCATCATAATAGTTGTATCCAAAAACAGGTGTGTAAAAAAGTTGATTGTAATAAGGATTCTCAATATCTTTAAAAAACTTCAATTGTAATGGTCTGGTAAACAGTTTTTTATCAACATTTTTCCAATTATTTCTTAGGTTATATTCAGGTAAAAGCGATTGATAATTTAAAGAAAGTTTGTCGAATCCATTTTTAGGAATGGTAATTTTTGAAATTGTATCTATACCAGGCAGCCATTTTCGGAATTTAATTTCTGAATCTTTTACGCCATACAACTCAATAGGAACTGTAAAATCTCGATTGTTTTTTATACTAATTTCAAGAGAATCATTCCTTTTAACAACCTTTTTAATTGAATAATCTGGCTTTTTATTGGTTTGAACATATTCATTTTTAAACCATTCAATATCTTTTGTGGTTTCAACGGTGTTAAAAATGGTTGAACTCGTAGTTTTTAAGTTCCCATTTTTCTTTGAAAAATCAAGAATAGCATTTGCTAAAGTTGCTTCACCTAAATAATTTTCCAAATATTTTAAACCAATTCCAGCTTTGTATTTATTTGCAATTTTTTGATTGAAATTAGACAAAGAATCGGCAGGTGTTATCAATGACTGATCTAAATTTTTTCGAGAGGCGAATTGATATATGAAGTAATATTTATCGTTAAAATCAATTTTGGCCAAATTAAAACTTCTAATTCCCCAAATTTTAGAAATATTACCAATAGCTTTCATTTCGGGATAATATTTTTCAACATATTTCATCATCAAATACATTTGTAAACCATCAGCAAGCCAAACATCTTCTCTTTGATTGAATAAAAATTTTGTATTGATATATTTACGAACTAAAACTTTGAACATTTTTATGTCCCATTCAAAATTATCATTAAAAGGGGTTAAAAATGAAGGCAATTGGTTAAATCCATAAACGGGATCTTTGTCGTAATCTACTTTGTTTATTAATATTTTATTGTGTTGCAGTTCACCTAAATACGATTCTATAAAATCAAGTTCTCGGTTTAAAATATCAGTTTTAATAACAGAATTTAAATTTGTGGAATTTAAATTTGTAATAATTGAAACTGGTTTTGAATTGTATTGAGTGAAATCATCAAACTGAGTAATGTTTAATTCAATATCTAACTGGTTTTCGCCAATTAATTGATAGCTATTTTGAAATTCACCATTTGTTCTAGAAGCAGTTAAATGGCTGTTTAAAACGTACTCTTTTGGAACATTAACTCTAATATTGTAGTTGGTGTAATCCATATACAAATCATCCAGATCTAAATTGTTATAAGTTTGCCATTTAGTGTCAAAAACGGCTGGGACTAAATACCAATATCTTAAATTATAGTTGTTTGCATTTACGCCATATCTGGTGAATTTTGAATTAGGAACTTTTACGGTATAACTAGCAATTATTTTTATTGAATCTTTTGGTTTTAAAGGTTCATTTAACTGAATATTTAAGATGTCAGGGTTATCATTAGTAATTTCCCAACTTGCCATATTGTAGTTTACAAAAATGGTGCTTATATCTGTATTTCCTCTGTTTTTTTCACTGGTAAAATGAAAAGATTTGGAGTTTTTTTCAACAAAACGATCGGCCAATGGTGTTTTTTTGTCTCTATAGGCATTTGCCCAATTATGAAAGTAGATGTTGTTTAAAATGCTATCAGATTTATTATAATAATCAATTTCCTGATAAATAATTAATTCTTTTGTTTCTGAATTTAAGGTAACATTTATTTTGATGTTGTTATTTTGACTAAAACTTAAGTTCAAAAAAACAACACTGAATATAATCGTTAAAAAGAAACAATTTTTCAAAAAATAATGTATTAAAAATTAGGACTTAAGCTGTATTTTTTATAGAAAGTATCTATTACTTCTAAAACTTCTTTTTCAGTATCAACCAAAGAAATTAAATCTAAATCTTTCAGACTTATTTTTCCTTCTTCCATTAAAGTGTTTTTTATCCATTCAAAAAGTCCTTCCCAATATTTCCTTCCAACCAAAATAATAGGAAATTTTCCAATTTTTTTAGTTTGAATTAAAGTAATTGCCTCAAAAAGTTCATCTAAAGTTCCAAATCCACCAGGCATAACAACAAAACCTTGTGAGTATTTTACAAACATTACTTTTCTAACAAAAAAGTAATCAAAATCCAAACTTTTATCTGAGTCTATATAAGGATTGTCATGTTGTTCAAAAGGCAAATCAATATTTAAACCAACCGAAATTCCTTTTCCGCGTGCAGCACCTCTATTACCAGCTTCCATAATTCCAGGGCCACCGCCAGTTACAACACCATAACCATTTTGAGTTAATTCATAAGCAATACTTTCGGCTAAAATGTAATGTTCGTGATCGGGTTTTGTTCGAGCAGAACCAAAAATACTAACACAGGGACCTATTTTTCCTAAACGTTCAAAACCTTCAACAAACTCAGCCATGATTTTGAAAATTGCCCAAGAATCGTTCGTTTTAATTTCATTCCAAGTTTTTTGCTTGAATTTATCTCTTATTTTACTGTCTTCGTTAGGAGTCATTTTATTGGTTTAAGTTGTTATTTAACTGAAATATTAAATAAATTATTCGACTAATTTAATTCTTTTTTTAAGAATTTGGCTGTGTGACTTTTTTTATTTTTGCTTACTTCCTCTGGGGTGCCATGGCAAATTAACTGACCGCCATTTTTACCGCCTTCCATTCCAATATCAATAATATAATCAGCTAATTTTATAACATCCATATTGTGTTCAATAACAAGAATGGTATTTCCTTTGTTTGTTAATTTATTCAATACTTCCATTAAAACACGAATATCTTCAAAATGCAAACCTGTGGTGGGCTCATCTAAAATATAAAAGGTATTTCCTGTATCTCTTTTTGACAGTTCGGATGCTAATTTTATGCGTTGTGCTTCACCACCAGAAAGTGTGGTTGATTGTTGGCCTAAAGTAAGGTAATCTAAACCAACGTCGTGAATTGTTTTTAATTTTCTATGAATTTTAGGAATGTTTTCAAAAAAAACAACAGCCTCTTCAATTGTCATATTCAATACATCTGAAATAGACTTTCCTTTGTATCTGATTTCTAAAGTTTCTCGGTTGAAGCGTTTTCCTTGGCAGGTTTCACACTCAACATGCACATCGGGTAAAAAGTTCATTTCAATCACTCTAACACCACCGCCTTGACAGGTTTCGCATCTTCCTCCTTTAACATTAAATGAAAATCTACCAGGCTTATAACCTCTAATGGCAGCTTCGCTTGTTTTGGCATATAGATTTCTAATTTCTCCAAAAACACCGGTGTAAGTTGCTGGATTTGAACGTGGTGTACGGCCAATTGGAGATTGGTCTATCGCAATTACTTTATCAATATGCTCTAATCCTTTAATCGATTTATAAGGCATTGGTTTTTTTACACCTCTGTAAATGTACTGGTTTAAAATAGGGTAAAGTGTTTCATTTATTAAAGTTGATTTTCCACTTCCAGAAACACCAGTAACGCAAATTAATTGCCCTAAAGGAAATTCAACAGTTAAGTTTTTTAAGTTATTTCCGGTTGCTCCAGAGATAATTATTTTATGCCCATTTCCTTTTCTTCTTTTTAAAGGGACTTCAATTTTTCTAGTTCCGTTTAAATAATCGGCAGTTAAGGTTTTATGTTGTTTTAATTCTTGAAAAGTACCTTCACTAACAATTTCACCACCGTGAATTCCTGCTCCAGGCCCAATGTCCAAAACAAAATCGGCCTGCTCAATCATCTCTTTGTCGTGTTCGACAACAAGTATCGAGTTCCCCATGTCACGCAAGTTTAGTAGCGATTTTATTAATTTTTCATTATCGCGTTGGTGTAAACCAATACTTGGTTCATCTAAAATATATAAAACCCCAACCAATTGCGAACCAATTTGTGTTGCCAGTCTAATGCGTTGAGCTTCACCGCCAGAAAGCGATTTGGAACTTCGGTCAAGCGCTAAATAATCCAACCCAACATCTAATAAAAACTGAATTCGGGTTCTAATTTCTTTTATTATTTCTGAAGCTATTTTTAGTTGTTTTTCTGATAAATCATTTTCTACTATTGAAAACCAATTTGCCAATTCAGAAATATCTAAATGTGCTAAATCTGCAATGTTTTTTTCGTTAATTTTAAAATATAAGGCTTCTTTTCGTAAGCGTTTTCCTTCACAGGATTCGCATTCAATTTCGTCCATAAAATCATTTGCCCAGCGTTTTATGGAAGTTGATTCACTTGAATGGTACTGACTTTCAATAAATTTTATAATTCCTTCAAAATCAATTTCATAATTACGGGTTATTCCCATAGTTTTTGACGCAATTTCAAATTTTTCATTTCCGCCATTTAAAATAATTGCTAAAGCTTCTTTTGGAATTTTTGAAATAGGATCGCTCAATTGAAAGTTGTAACGTTCTGCAATTAATTGCAATTGTTTAAATATCCAGCTTGATTTTTGTTCACCGATAGGTGCAATTCCACCATTTTTAATTGAAATTGAATTGTCTGGAATTATTTTTTCAATATTTACTTGATTAATTCTGCCTAATCCGTTACATGTATCACAAGCGCCTTTAGGTGAATTAAAAGAAAAAGTATTTGGTTCCGGATTTGGATAAGAAATACCTGTTTCAGGACACATTAATTCTCTACTAAAATAACGAGGTGTATTTTGGTTGTGTTCCAAAACCATCATCACATTTTCACCTGAATATAGAGCTGTTGTAATGGTTTCTTCCAATCTTTTTTCTGAAGCTTCATTAACTAACAAACGATCTATTACAATTTCAATATCATGTGTTTTGTAACGATCCAGTCGCATTCCTTTCTCAATCTCTAAAATTTCACCATCAACACGAACACGTATAAAACCTTGTTTAGAAATTTGTTCAAAAAGCTCTCGATAATGTCCTTTTCTTGAGCGAACTACAGGAGCGAGGATTACAATTTTTTTATTCTCAAATTCATTTAATATCAACGCTCTTATTTGCTCATTGCTATAACTCACCATTTTTTTGTTGGTATTGTACGAATATGCATCCGCAGCACGAGCAAAAAGTAAGCGTAAAAAATCGTAAATTTCAGTAATAGTTCCAACTGTTGAACGCGGACTTTTACTTGTCGTTTTTTGTTCAATAGCAATAACAGGCGAAAGACCATCAATTTTATCAACATCAGGTCTTTCCAATCCACCTAAAAACTGGCGTGCATATGCTGAAAAAGTTTCAATATAACGACGTTGTCCTTCGGCATAAATAGTGTCAAATGCCAATGATGATTTGCCGCTACCGCTCAACCCAGTAATAACAACTAGTTTTTCTCGAGGAATGCGGACATCAATATTTTTTAAATTATGAACCCGTGCTCCAAGCACTTCAATATATTCTTGGTGTTCTGCCATGCTGTTTTTTGGAAAGTTGCAAAGTTAAAAAAATGTAACTACAATTTGAATGTTGAATACAATCTTATTTTGAAAATTAGTATATTGCGTAAAAATTTTACACCTGTGAAGTGGATTAATTCCTTAAGGCATTTTTTTGAAAAACACGGTTTTGCGGTATCTTCTAGATTTGCCGACAGATTGGGTGTGAGTGTTTCAAACGTGCGAATTTTTTTTATTTACTTGTCGTTTGTAACATTGGGAGTTTCATTCGGAGTTTATTTAACACTGGCATTTTTATTGCGCCTTAAAGATTTAATTTACACTAAAAGAAGCTCAGTTTTTGATTTGTAGTTTATGGGTTTAAAAACAAAATTATATATATCAATAATCCTTTTAACTATTGTTTTAACAATTGGTATTTCAGGTTTTATGTTCATTTCAAATGAGACATTTATAGATGCTCTTTATATGACTATTATTACCATGTCTACTGTTGGTTTTGGGACACTACATAAATTAACAGAAGCTGAAAAATTATTTACCATATTTTTAATAGTTATAAGCATTAGTACTTATGGATATGCTGTTACTGCAATAACAGAATATTTAACTCAAAGCGATTTTTTTAAACTTCTAAAATATAAAAAAGTGCATCAAAAAATTCAGAAATTAGAAAATCATACAATTGTATGTGGCTATGGGAGAAATGGAAAACAGGCAGTAAATAAATTAAGACAATTTAACGAGCCTTGTGTAGTTATTGAAAAAAGAACAAATGAAATCGCAGATTTGGAACGTGATGGTGTTTTATATGTTGAAGGTGATGCCACAAATGATGACGATTTAAAAAAAGTGGGATTAGAAAAAGCAAAAAGTCTAATTACAGCTTTACCTTCTGATGCAGATAATTTATTTGTTGTTTTATCGGCACGTCAGTTTAATAAAACATTTACCATTATAAGCCGCGCATCAAATGAATCTTCATACGGGAAGTTAAAAATTGCTGGAGCTACAAATGTAATAATGCCCGATAAGTTGGGTGGTGCTCATATGGCATCTTTGGTTGTTACCCCAGATTTAATTGAATTTATTGACCGACTTACAATAGCCGGAAATGAAAATGCGAACTTGGAAGAAATTTCAGTAAACAGTTTACCAAAAGAATATTTCTCAAAAACAATTTTAGATTTAGACTTGCGTAAAAAAACTGGTTGCACAGCAATAGGGTTTAAAACGTCTTTGGGAGAATATATTATTAACCCTGAAGCAAATACAAAATTGGAAAAAGACACTTATTTAATTGTGTTAGGAAATAAAGAGCAAATAAATAGACTTCGAGAAATATTCTAAAAAAGCGCAATTCTACATATTTTTTTTTTATGTAGATAAAAACTTGTTATAAATTCATTTTTTTGCCATATTGCAGCCACTTTTATAAAACTAACCAGAAATTATGACTAAAAAACTTCTTACCCTTCTGCTGTTTGCGGTACCATTTTTTTCAATTGCACAAGAAAAAGGATTAGACGAAAGAATTAACGATTGGTTTGAGCCAATTACAGCTAAATGGGAAGGAATTGTATTTTGGCTTGTTCCGGGAACGGGTGTTCCTTTAGTTGTATTTTTATTAGTAATTGGAGCTGTATTTTTTACAATCTATTTTAAATTTATAAACCTTAGAAGATTTACACTTGCTATAAATGTAGTTAGAGGAAAATATGATGAAGTTGAGGGGCATGGTGTAGAAAAAGCTGAACTTAATATTGTTGATGGCGATATTGTAGATACAATAAGAGACGAAAGTAAAGAAGGTGAAGTAAGTCATTTTCAGGCATTGGCAACGGCAGTTTCAGGAACCGTTGGTTTAGGAAATATTGCAGGGGTAGCTTTGGCAATATCAATTGGAGGTCCTGGTGCAACATTTTGGATGGTTGTTGCAGGTTTGTTAAGTATGTCAACAAAATTTGTAGAATGTACTTTAGGTGTTAAATATAGAGATGTTGGACCCGATGGAACCGTTTACGGAGGGCCAATGTATTACCTTTCAAAAGGAATGGCCGAAAGAGGATACAAAAAATTCGGAAAAGTATTAGCAGTTCTTTTTGCTATTTTATGTGTTGGAGCTTCATTTGGTGGAGGAAACGCAGTACAGTCTAATCAGGCCGCTGAACAGTTAGCAGGAATGTTAGGGATGCAGGGAGGTTATACAGGAACTTTAATTGGTGTGGGTATTGCTATAATCGTAGGATTTGTAATTATTGGAGGTATCAAAAGAATTGCGTCTGTAACAGAAAAAGTTGTACCGTTTATGGCTGTGATTTATATCATTGCTTGTTTAATTGTAATGTTCGCGCATGCTAGTTATATAGATGATGCAATCGCATTAATTTTTAGAGAAGCATTTAGTCCAAGTGCTGGTTTAGGTGGTTTCTTTGGAGTCTTAATAACAGGGTTTAGACGTGCAGTATTTTCAAATGAAGCAGGTGCTGGATCAGCTGCTATTGCACATTCAGCTGTAAAAACAAGGTACCCAGCTTCTGAAGGAATTGTTTCTTTATTAGAACCATTTATAGATACTGTTGTAATTTGTACTATGACAGCCTTGGTTATTATTTTTTATAATAGCGATGGATTGTTTGTATATGGAGGAGATGGATCAGGTAGTGTAATTATTGATGGTGTTGCTGTTGGAGGTGTTAATTTAACTTCTATGGCTTTTGAAGCTGTAATTCCTTGGTTTCCTTATGTGTTAACATTGGCAGTCGTTCTTTTTGCAATTTCAACTATGATTTCTTGGTCTTATTACGGTTTACAATCTTGGAAATTTTTATTTGGAAGAAGTAAATTAGCAGATATTACCTATAAATTATTATTTATCGCTTTTATTATAATTGGTGCTGCAGCATCAATGAAAGCTGTTTTTGATTTCTCAGACGCCATGATTTTGGCATTGGTTTTCCCAAATATGATTGGTTTATTATTTCTATTTCCAATTGTTAGAGCAGAATTGGTAAAATACTTGAAAGCAATTAAAGTGAAATTGACTTTAATAAAATAGCTTTAAATTTATGAAAATATTAAAATCCCATTTCAGTTACAATCAACGTCAACGAAATGGGATTTTCTTTTTACTATTGATAATAATTTCACTTCAATTAGTTTTCTTTTTTGTTGATTTTCCTTCTGAAGAAGTTGTAAATGTTTCTTCAAATAAAATAGCAGTTTTTCAAAAAGAAATGGATTCTTTGCACCTTGCTGAACTTGAAAATGCTATTCAAAAACCACAGCAATTCAATCCAAATTATATAACAGATTTTAAAGGTTATCAAATAGGAATGTCTGTTGAAGAAATAGACCGTTTATTGGCTTTTAGAGCAAAAGGAACTTTTATAAATTCTATAAAACAATTTCAGGAAGTAACTAAAATAAGCGATAGTTTATTGGTCGCTATCAGTCCTTTTTTTAAATTTCCTGATTGGGTAAAAGAAGAAAAGAAGCCTTTGAAAATTATTCAGAATACAAATTTTGAAATAAAAGACATCAATTTGGCAACTGTAGCTGATTTAAAAAAAGTGAATGGGATTGGAGATGTTTTAGCGGACAGAATTATAAGTTACAGATCTAAATTACAAGGTTTTTCATTTAACAATCAGTTATATGAGGTTTGGAATTTAGATAAGGAAGTTGCTGCTAAAGTGTTGCTTAAATTTCAAGTAATTACGGTGCCAACAATTCAGAAAATTAACATTAATAAAGCTACCTTTAAGGAGGTTTTGGCTGTAGTTTATATTGATTATGAACTAACTAAAAAGATTTTCGCATATAAAAATGAAATTGCTGAAATACAATCAATTGAAGAATTGAAAAAAATTGAGGGTTTTCCTTTGGATAAATTCGATAGAATAGCACTATATTTGCAGGCTAAATAAAATTTGAACAAAAAATAATAATTAGCCTACTATGAATAGTATGTATTTTACTGAAGAACACGAGGCATTTAGAGCAAGTTTCAGAGATTTTTTACAAAAGGAAGTTGTTCCAAATGTAAATAAATGGGAGAAAGATGGTTTTATAGACAAAAAAATTTGGAAGAAATTTGGTGAAATGGGATACTTCGGACTTAATTATCCGGAAGAATTTGGAGGCTTAAATTTAGATCTTTTTTATACCGTTATTTTTTTAGAAGAAATGCAGAAAGTGAATTCTGGTGGATTTGCAGCTGCCATGTGGGCACATACTTATTTAGCAATGACTCATCTTGAAAAAGAAGGAAGTCAGGCTATTAAAGAAAAATACTTAACACCAAGTATTCATGGAGAAAAAGTAGGTTGTTTATGTATTTCAGAACCATTTGGAGGATCGGATGTTGCTGGAATGAGAACTACTGCAATTAAAAATGGCGATACCTATATATTAAACGGTTCCAAAACGTTTATCACAAACGGAGTTTATTCAGATTATTTAGTCGTTGCTGCAAAAACCAGTCCTGAGTTGGGAAATAAAGGAATGAGTATTTTTGTTGTTGATCGTGAAACTTCAGGAGTGTCAGCAATTAACTTAGAAAAACTAGGGTGGAAAGCTTCAGATACAGCTGAAATTGCATTTGATAATGTGGCTATCCCAGCTGAAAATTTAATGGGTGAAGAGGGAAAAGGGTTTTCTTATATTATGCAACATTTTGCTTTAGAGCGTATTGTAATGGGAATAAATGCTCATGCTAGAGCTGAATATGCATTGGAGTATGCTATTCAATACATGTCTGAAAGAAAAGCTTTTGGAAAAACTATCAATAAATTCCAGGCATTAAGGCATAAAGTTGCTGATATGGCTAGTGAAATTGAAATGTGTAAAGAATTTAATTACTCTATTGTTTATAGGTTAAATAAAGGTCAATATGTAGTAAAGGAGGCGACCATGTCTAAATTAAAAGCTACCAAGATAGCCGATGACGTAATTTATGAATGTTTACAATTACTTGGAGGCTATGGTTATATGGAAGATTACCCAATGGCTCGTTTGTTTAGAGATAGCAGATTAGGACCAATTGGGGGAGGTACTTCAGAAATTTTAAGAGAGATAATTGCTAAAATAATAATTGATAAAAAGGAATATAAACCGATTACTTAAATAAAAACATAATTACATTGCTTGTATTTAATTAGTTTGTATATTTGCATTCCAAAATTTAAAAGAGAACAACTTGAAAGGAGGTGCCAAAATATGTTAATCATACCAGTTAAAGACGGAGAAAATATTGATAGAGCGTTAAAACGCTACAAAAGAAAATTTGATCGTACGAAGACAATGAAAAATTTGCGTAATCGTAAACAATTCAATAAACCTTCAGTTGTAAATCGTGCACAAAATATAAAAGCTCAATATGTTCAGAAACTAAGAACAACAGAAGAGCAAGGTTAATTTTTAGCCAAAACATAAAAACCGTTAGTATAAACAGATTACAATTTGTAAGTTTGTTTACTAACGGTTTTTTTATGCCTATAAAATCTTTTTTAGATTACATTTTACTTGAAAAAAAATACTCGCAACATACAGTTACTGCGTATAAAAACGACATAACTTCATTTCAAGGTTTTTGTATAAATGAATTTGGCAGTGAAGATATTGTAAATGTAAATTACGCTCAAATAAGAAACTGGATTGTTAGTTTGGTAAATTCGGGCATTTCAAATCAAACGATAAATAGGAAAGTTTCTTCACTAAAATCATTTTATAAATTTCTTCAAAAAACAAAACAGTTAACTTTAAATCCTTTGATAAAACATAAAGCTTTAAAGGTGGCAAAAAGAGTACAAGTTCCTTTTTCTGAAAAAGAAATTGAAAGTGTTATAAACTCAAATGATGAAATTGTTGATTTTGAGTCGATAAGAGATAAGTTGATTGTTGAATTATTGTATTCAACTGGAATGCGTAGAAATGAATTGGTAAATTTGAAATTGAGTGATATTCACAAAAGTAATCAAGTTGTTAAAGTATTAGGGAAAAGAAATAAAGAACGTTACATTCCGTTATTAAAATCGGTATTAGACTCATTAACAATATATCATGAATTTAGAGACCAAATTAAGACGGATCAATCTTATTTATTCATCACAAAAAATGGTAAAAAAATATACGATACGCTTGTTTATCGTATAATAAATAATTATTTTAGTAGTGTGTCGTCAAAGGTTAAGAAAAGCCCCCATGTTCTTAGACATTCTTTTGCTACACATTTATTGAATGAAGGTGCTGATTTGAACTCCGTTAAAGAATTGCTTGGGCATTCTAGTTTGGCATCAACACAAGTATATACCCACAGTAGTTTGGGTAAGTTAAAGGAAGTGTATAATCTAGCTCACCCAAGGAGCGAAAAAAACTAATTTATTATGAAAGTAAATTTACAGTCTGTTAATTTTAATGCGGACAAAAGTCTTATTGATTTTGTCGAAAAAAAACTAAATGTTTTGGATAAGTATTATGATAAAATAGTTGACGCCGATGTATTCTTAAAAGTACAGCAAACAAGTGAAAAAGAAAATAAAACTATTGATGTGAAATTGAATGTGCCAGGGAATGATTTTGTTGTAAAAAAACAATGTAAAACATTTGAAGAGGGTATTATGCTAGCTGCTGATTCTTTAAAAAGACAACTGGCAAAAAAGAAGGAAAAAGTAAGAGATAAATAATAATGTGAAAAATAATTTAAAAAGTTTTGTTTTAAAATAAAAACTTTAATACATTTGCAGTCCGTTAGAAATAGCGGACTTCTTTTATGGAGTAAAATGCCGATGTAGCTCAGCTGGCTAGAGCAGCTGATTTGTAATCAGCAGGTCGTGGGTTCGAGTCCCTCTATCGGCTCAAAAACAAGAAATTGTTTTTTGAAATATTGAAAGAGTAAGTGTATTTAGAAAACGAGTGAATCTTTTTTAAATATATGATGAAGGGAAACTTTCATTAGCTCAGATCTTTGAAAAATTTTAAATGGTGAGATACTCAAGTGGCCAACGAGGGCAGACTGTAAATCTGCTGCGCAAGCTTCGAAGGTTCGAATCCTTCTCTCACCACAAAAAAAGAAAGTAATAAGAAATTATTACCAATGATGATTTGAAAAAATTATTGCGAGAGTAGCTCAGTTGGTAGAGCTTCAGCCTTCCAAGCTGACTGTCGCCGGTTCGAGCCCGGTCTCTCGCTCTTTTTTTTGGCCGGTGTAGCTCAGGGGTAGAGTGTTTCCTTGGTAAGGAAGAGGTCACGGGTTCAAATCCCGTCATTGGCTCAAGTAAAGAATTGAATTTAACACTATATATAACTAAGATTTAAAAATTAATAATCATGGCAAAAGCAAATTTTGATCGTTCAAAACCACATTTAAACATTGGTACAATTGGACACGTTGATCACGGTAAAACAACTTTAACTGCTGCTATTACAATGGTATTAGCAAAAAAAGGTTTTTGTGAAATAAAAAACTTTGATCAAATTGATAATGCTCCAGAAGAAAAAGAAAGAGGTATTACAATTAACACTGCTCACGTTGAATACGCAACAGCACTTCGTCATTATGCTCACGTTGACTGTCCAGGTCACGCGGATTACGTAAAAAACATGGTAACTGGTGCTGCTCAAATGGACGGTGCTATAATCGTTGTTGCTGCAACTGACGGACCAATGCCTCAAACTCGTGAACATATCTTATTAGGTCGCCAAGTTGGTATTCCTAGATTAGTTGTATTCATGAATAAAGTGGATATGGTTGATGATGAAGAACTATTAGAATTAGTAGAAATGGAAATTAGAGATTTATTATCATT
>BS_KBA_SWE02_21mDRAFT_10000170_pt1 | contig 22756 bp, 24 predicted proteins | sample BalSeasSWE02_21m_FD_9196 | JGI IMG/M metagenome (IMG submission 9196)
TGGGACTTTATCTTTGTGCTTTTACAAGCTACTGCAAATAACACTAAAAAAAATAAGGAAACTCTTAAAATGAAATTACTCATACCATCCTGAGTATTTAACATAATTTTCTGCAATCCTATGTATCTCTCCAGAAATTAACTCTTCACTAATATCTTTTACTTTTTTTGCTGGAATACCTGCATAAATGCTTCCAGATTCAACCCTGGTGTTTTTTGTAACAACGGCACCTGCAGCAATAATACTGTTACTTTCTACCACACAATCATCCATCACAATACTTCCCATACCTATAAGGACATTATCATGAATGGTACAACCATGAACTATGGCGTTATGACCAATGGACACATTATTACCAATATTTGTTGGCGATGTTTTATAGGTTGCATGAATAACGGCTCCATCCTGCACATTAACCTTGTTACCCATTTTTATATAATGAACATCCCCACGGATAACGGCATTAAACCATACACTGCATTGACTACCCATTGAAACGTCACCAACAATAGTAGCATTTTCAGTTATATAACAATCATCCGGAATAATAGGGGTAATGCCATTAATAGATTTTATAACTGGCATAACATTAAGATTAGTTTACAGCAGGACATTTACAGTCATACTTTACTTTTTTACAATTAAAATTATATCCAAGGGTCAATTGATGAAATCCACCACTTGTAAAAACCAAGGAGTTGGTTTGATACGTATACGTATAGGCGAACATAAACTGATTGAGGTCAATACCCAAAATAGGCGTAAACTGTTTAAGTTTTTGACTACTCACACCAGAGCCATCTAAATATTGAGCACCGTCAAAACTATTTCGATAAGAAATTCCTCCCCAAATTTTACCAAAATCCATATCTTTATATACCTTCCCGTTTAAATCTATGGCCGCTTCTTGCGTACCCTCTTTATATTGAAACATAATCGACGGTTCAAAACTCCAGTCGCTGCCAAGTTTACCAAATACTCCACCTACAGAAAATAAATAACGTCTTAAATTACTAGTGATTTCAATATCATTATTAATACCCGAATTTTTCAATAAATTCTTAACCGTTGCATGGGCATAATAATCTAAAAAGTGATAAGAAAAACCGAGATCTACATTAAAATTGGTCTCACTCTGAACAATGCCATCAATAATATTATCTGGTCCATCAAACAAAAAAGAGGTTTCATCTAATTTATATTGAATAAAGCCCGCACTTAAACCAAAAGATAACATATTCAGATCCACTTCATTTCTTGAAAACATTAAATGATGTGCATANGTCACATAAGCTCCGGTTTGAGAATGATACCCATTTTTGTCCGTATATAAAATACCTCCAAGAGCAGATTGCGTTTCGCCTATTCTACCATTAATACTTAAAGTTAAAAGTTTTGGCGCATCTTCATGACCAAACCATTGTTGGCGGGCCGTAAGCCTTACTTTAGAGCAGTTAGCAACTCCCGCCATGGATGGATGAATCAGATAATAATTATCAGTCAGATAATCGGTATAGATAGGCAGTCCTTCTTGAGAAATTGAAATCTGAGAAAACAGTACTCCAATGGTTAAAAAAATAATGTTTTTAAATTTCATATATTTTACTTCAAGGTAGATTTGATGGTATTTTAATCCGCCTTGATGTTTTAAAAATTACACATAAACAAGATAAAGCCAAACTTTATCTAGTAGACATTATAATCGTCAACTAAACTCAAATATATGTATAAGTAAAGTTAACTTTTGTATTTTTACAAAAAATTAGCTAAAATGAATACTTTCAAGGTTTCCGTGCAAGAAACATCAAATAATACGATTGTAAAATTTGAAATTAATCAAATTATAACCAAACATCAGAGTTTTGAATTTGACAATATTGACGAAGCTAAATGCTCGCCATTAGCCCAACAATTATTTTATTTACCTTTTGTAAAAAAGGTTTATATTTCCTGGAATTTCATAGCTCTTGAACGCTATAGCATTGTTGAATGGATTGATGTTCAGGAAGAAGTGTCGGATCAAATTGAAGCCTATCTTAACGATGGTGGTGTTGTCATTGAAGAATCTGAGGCTCCGAAAAAAACACCGGTAACTGTATATGCAGAAAGCACCCCAAATCCAGCGGTTATTAAATTTGTTGCTAATAAGAAACTAGTTACAAATCTATTTGAATTTACATCCATTGATGAAGCTAAGTCATCTCCCATGGCCACAGAATTATTTCATTTTCCTTTTGTGAAAAGTGTATTTATTGATGAAAACTACGTGTCAATCACCAAATATGATGTTGCTGAATGGCAAGATATAACCATGGAGCTTCGTGAATTTATAAGAAGTTATATAGAAAAAGGTAAAGAAATTGTAATGGCAGGTGCGACCGGAACTTTAAAGCACGCAGAAGCTCAAAAAGAAGCCCATTTTGAATCGCTTGATGACACCTCAAAAGAAATTATCAACATACTTGAAGAATATGTTAAACCAGCTGTAGCGAGTGATGGAGGTAATATCCAATTCATCTCTTATGATGCTGCTAGTAAAAAAGTAAGTGTTATGCTACAGGGTGCTTGTAGTGGTTGTCCTTCATCAACATATACTTTAAAAAGTGGTATTGAAAATATGCTGAAAGAAATGCTTAAAGATAAGGTTGAAACTGTGGAGGCCATTAATGGATAAAATAGTTATAATTTATAAAAGCAAAAGGTGTTCAAAATTCTGAACACCTTTTTTTTGAATTTTTTTTCCGTAATTTTAAGGCTATGCGAAACCTACAATTCATTGTTTTAACCCTTACCATTTTATTATTAAATTGTAAAAATTCAACACCAATTAAAATGACGCAACAGCATACAAATAGCCTCATAAATGAAACAAGTCCTTACCTATTACAACATGCGCATAATCCAGTTAACTGGTATGCTTGGAATTCAGAAACTTTACAAAGAGCCAAATCTGAAAACAAGTTATTATTGATTAGTGTGGGCTATGCTGCTTGCCATTGGTGTCATGTCATGGAGCATGAGAGTTTTGAAGACAGTTTAGTGGCGCAAGTAATGAACGACCATTTTATTAATGTGAAAGTTGATAGAGAGGAGCGACCAGACATTGACCAGGTTTACATGAACGCCGTTCAACTAATGACAGGAAGAGGCGGATGGCCAATGAACGTCATTGCCTTGCCAGATGGAAGACCCTTTTGGGGTGGAACCTATTTTAGAAAAGACCAATGGATAAGCGCCTTGAATCAGATTTCTAAATTGTATGAGGACACTCCGGAAAAAATTTATGAGTACGCTGATAAATTAGAGCAGGGCATTAAAAATATGGATGTGGTGCATTTGAATACAGATGAACCCCATTTTGAATTGAACTTTATTAATGAAACTGTTAAAAACTGGTCCAGTCAATTTGATTTTAAAGATGGTGGAATGAGCCGAGCCCCGAAATTTATGATGCCAAATAACTATCATTTCTTACTTAGGCAGGCCTATCAAAACAATGATAAAATATTACAGGATTTTGTGAATTTTACACTTACAAAAATGGCATATGGTGGTGTGTTTGATCAAATAGGAGGTGGATTTTCAAGATACTCAGTAGATACGAAATGGCATGTCCCGCATTTTGAGAAAATGCTTTATGATAATGGTCAGTTAGTAAGCTTATATTCAGATGCTTACCTCATCACCAAAAATGCATTGTACAAAGAGGTTGTTGTCCAAACTTTAGACTTTATAAAACGTGATATGACCACTGAAAACGGTGCGTTTTATTCTTCTCTTGATGCGGACAGTAATAATGAAGAAGGAAAACTTGAAGAAGGCGCCTTTTATGTTTGGCAAAAAGAAGCACTTAAAACGCTTTTAAAAGAAGACTATGCCTTGTTTTCAGATTATTATAACATTAATAGTTACGGGCTCTGGGAACATGATAATTATGTGCTTATTAGAAAAGATGCGGATGATGCGATTCTTAAGAAATATGAATTAACAAATGAACTTTTAAGAGAAAAGAAACATAAATGGAATGATTTATTATTAACCATTAGAAACAAAAGACCAAAACCAAGGCTTGATGATAAATCCTTAACCTCATGGAATGCCATCATGTTAAAAGGCTATATTGATGCCTATAGAGTTTTTGGAAACAAAGCCTATTTAGCATCCGCAGAAAAAAATGCCGCCTTTATAATACATAATCAATTAAGAGAAGATGGCGGTTTAAATCACAATTATAAAAACGGCCAAAGTACGATAAATGGTTATTTGGAAGATTATGCTTCCTCCATTGATGCCTTTATAAGCCTCTATGAAAACACCCTTGATGACAAATGGCTCATCACTGCAAGGAATTTGACCAATTATACCTTTGACCATTTTTTTGATGAAAACAGTAGGATGTTTTTCTTCACTTCTAATGAAGATGATGCACTAGTTTCAAGAAGTATAGAATACCGTGACAATGTGATTCCAGCAAGTAATTCCATCATGGCGAAAAATTTATTTAAATTGGCTCATTATTTCGATAATGAACATTACAGAAAAACGGCCGTTATCATGCTCAATAATGTAAAACCTGAGATTGAAGATTATGCCTCAGGGTATTCTAACTGGTTAGATTTAATGCTGAATTATACCAATCCGTTTTATGAAATTGCTATTGTTGGAAACGAGGCTTCTTCTAAAATTTTAGAATTAAACCAGTCATACCTACCCAATAAACTCATTGCTGGGAGCATAACAGATAAAGACTCGCCTTTATTAGAAAATCGTTATGTGCCAAACGAAACATTAATCTATGTTTGTGTTGATAATACGTGTCAACTTCCTGTAGTACATGNTGATGACGCCATTAAATTGTTAAAACCATGATATTTTTAAAAACTTTTTTAATATGCCTAGTGGCCTTTGAACACGTCTATTTTTTGATCTTAGAAATGTTTTTATGGACCAAACCAAAAGGCATAAAAACATTTGGTTTGAAATCTAAGGAATTTGCCGAAGACACCAAAGTTTTAGCTGCCAACCAAGGATTATATAATGGTTTTTTGGCGGCGGGACTAATTTATTCAGTTCTTCTTAAAGACAATAATGCTTCCATATTCTTTTTAATTTGTGTTATTATTGCAGGCATTTACGGGGCCTTTTCAACAAAAAAAATACGCTTATTTTATATNCAATCAGTTCCGGCTATTTTAGCTTTAATTTCAATAGCATTTCTGTGATGAAATAAATTTACAATAGATTACTTACAAATCATTTTAAATAATCTTATATAGTTTTTAACTTTGTTGCACATTGAAAAATAAAAAATTATGAATTTAGAAAAATGGCTTGATATAGGCTATCAATTATTTTTAACATTTGGGCCAAAACTTATAGCCGCTATTTTAATCTGGGTTTTTGGTTCCTGGGCCGTAAACATTATTGTTAAAGGGCTCATAAAAACCATGGACAAACGAGACTACGATTTAAGTCTTAAAAAGTTTATCACAAACTTAATACGTTGGGCCTTAAAAATAGTTTTAATTATTGTGGTATTAGGCACTGTTGGTATTGAAACGACNTCCTTTGCGGCTTTACTTGCTTCTGTAGGTTTAGCCATAGGGTTAGCACTTCAAGGATCTTTAGGTAATTTTGCTGGGGGTGTTTTAATTATGATTTTTAAACCCTTTAAAATTGGTGATTTAATTGAAGCACAAGGTCAAATGGGGGTGGTTAAAGAAATAGAAATTTTCACGACAAAATTAACAGGTTTATCAAATAAAGAGATTATTATTCCAAATGGTTCCTTATCAAATGGGAATATAGTTAATTATTCTACTGAAGGCACACGCCGTGTGGATTTAGTCTTTGGTGTGAGCTATGATTCAGATATTAAAAAAACAAAAGATGTTCTAATGCAAATTTTAACATCGCATCCAAAAGTTTTAAAAGAGCCAGCTCCGTCTGTAAATTTGTTAGAATTGGCAGATAGCTCCATTAATTTTGCCGTTAGACCCTGGTGTGCATCAGCTGATTATTGGACGGTATATTTTGAAGTTACTGAACAAACTAAAGAAGCACTTGATACTGCAGGTATTGAAATACCATATCCACATCAAGTTGAAATAAGGAAAAAAGGTTAAGATTTAGGTTTTAATGCGACAAAATCTTTTAGATAATAAGGTTCAAAATAAGCGACATCTTCAAAGTCGCTTTTTTTGTATTTATCATTAGACAATAATCCCATTTCATTAGCCGATGGGAGTTTATCTTCAATAAATATGGCATTTGAATGTGAAATCAGCGTTTTTGTTTTTTCCACACCATTTCCAATGAAATATACCTTGCCTTGTTCTAGGTAACTACTAAATGAAGACTCATTTAAAATTTCAGCTTGAGTCTCTCTAATCTGATAATAATTTGAATCAAAGACAGCAGAGTATACTTCCATACGTCTGGCATCTAGCATGGCCACAATGATGCCATTACACTCTTTAACTTGATGTGCTAATGCTTCTAAAGTTGACACTGAAATTAAAGGAATATTTAAAGCAAAACAAAGTCCTTTAGCTGCTGAAACACCAATACGCAAACCCGTGTAAGAGCCAGGTCCTTTACTTATGGCAATTGCATCTAATTCATTTGCCTTAATTTTAGCAGTCCTTAATACTTCATCTATATAAACATGCAGTCTTTCTGCATGAGAGTAATTTTTATCGTAATCCTCATTTAAAATTGAAGTCTCTCCTTCTTTGGAAATAGAAACAGAGCAATTGGTGGTTGCGGTTTCTATATTAAGTATAACAGCCAAAATAAATAATTTTAATCATTATTTTCACTATTATCACTTGGGTTTGTTTTTATCTGAACTTTATCGCCGTTTTTAAGCGTTTTTGTAACCACGTTATAAGGTCCAACAATGACTTCATCTCCTTCTTCTAATCCAGAAGTGATTTCTATATTAGAATCATCTTGAATGCCAGTTTTAACCACTCGAAGCTCTGCAGTATCTCCATTTTTTATAAATACACATTCAAATTTCTCTGGTTTTTCTATAAGATTCTCCAAATCTTTACTTTTTCTCTTTGCAGAAGTCGTATCAGTTTTAATTGCAATAGCACTTATTGGTACGTTTATGGCATTATTTCTTTTATCGGTAATAATATCAACAGTGGCTGTCATACCAGGTCTGAAAGGCGAATAATATGCAGGTTTTCCTTCAACCAAATCTTTATAGGAATCTTCAGCAATTCTAACTTTTACTTTAAAATTTGTGACCTGATCTGCACTTAATACCCCGTCTGCTGAATTAGAAATTTCGGTGACAACACCCTCAAATTGCTTTTTTAAATAGGCATCTACCTCTACAAGTGTAGAATCACCAATAGTAACTTTTACAATATCGTTCTCATTCACATCAACTTCCACTTCCATATTGGATAAATTAGCAACACGTAAAATTTCCGTTCCAGCCATTTGCTGCGTTCCAACAACGCGTTCTCCCAATTCAACATCTAATTTAGAAATGGTACCGGCCATTGGCGCATATATAGTAGTTCTATTCAAATTATCAAGTGCTTCATTAACAGTGGCACTGGCACTTTTTACTCCATAATAGGCAGATTCTCTATTTGCTAACGCAATTTCATAACTTGATATCGCTTTATCCCAATCTGACTTAGAAATAATACCCTTTTCAAACAACTGCTTATTTCTTTGATAGCTCGCTTTAGCTTCGGTTAAAGACGCCTCGGCTTGATTCAAATTTGCTTTCACATTTTGCAATGATGCCTGAACACGATTTAAACTAGACTGGTAAATATCTGGATTAATGCGTACTAATAAATCACCCTTTTTTACTTGTTGCCCTTCAATAATTGGTAACTCTATAATTTCTCCTGAAACTTCACTTGAAATTTTTACTTCCACTTCAGGTTGAATTTTTCCTGTCGCCGATACTGTTTCAATAATATCTAATCTGGTGATTTTTTTGGTTTCTATTTCCTTAAAATTACCACTCTTTCCATACCAGCCAGCTTTTTTACCTCCAATTAAAGCAATTAATAAAATAACCGTAATTGACACTATAATAACAAGCGATTTTTTACTCATGTTAATTAATTTATATCAGTAATAGGAATTCCAAAGTAGAATTCTAAAACTTTAAGTTTAAATATATAATCATATTTTGTACGTACAACATCACTTTGTGCTTGTTCAAATCTGCTCTGAGATTGGTTATAATCAAAAGCATTTAACAAGCCAACATTGTAACGCTCTTTAGAATAATCAAAGGCTTCTTTTCTGGCTAAAAGAGTTTTTTGTGCCGCTTCATAAGCCTTTAATGCGCCTCTAGCATCATTGTATGCCTGATATACATTAGTTTCAATATCTAAATTAGCCTGCTCCAATTGGTATTTAGTACGATCTACATTAAGTTTATTTCTTTTTACGTTATTCCTTGCGGATAATCCGTTAAAAATGGGAATAGTTAAAGCAACCCCATAGTTATAACCATCATTTAAACCAAACTGATCAAATAGGGGGTCAGGTCCGCTTATGATTGGAATTCTATTTTCCTGTTGAGCAATTACTGGTTCTCCTGTAGATTGAACCTCTCCTATTTGTACTGTTGAGATTGGATTGTCTGGGTCAAGCTCAAAACCTGTAATTTGATCACTATAAGAGGCCCTTGTATTATAACCAAAAAATCCTCTTAACGATGGTTGATACGCTGCTCTGGCCAATTTTAAATCATACTCAGCCATTTCTGCACTATTCTCTGCAATTTTAATATCATACCTCGTTTCTTTAGCTTTATTAATGATAGCTTCTGGTGATTCAGAGAGTATATAGGTATCAGGCACTTCATAAATAGATTCTGCGATATCAAAATTAGTATAATCCTTAATTAATAATATCTGAGCCAATTGAATTTTTGAAATTAAAATGGCATTCTGTGCATTTACAATTTGTTGTTCTTGTGAGGCTATTGTTGCCTGAATCTCTAATAAATCGCCTTTTGGTAAAGACCCCGCTTGAACCAATTCATTCGTTCTGTTCAATTCCTCTTTAGTAATCTCATTTTGATTTAATAAGACCTTATATTGTTCTTTATTAAATAATATTTGAAGAAATGAATTTGCCACCATAAGCGAAATATTGTCTTTCATATCATTTAATTGATATTGAGAGGCCAGTACTTCCAACTTAGCGCGATTTAACTGGTATAAATTTCTTAAACCTCCATAGATGTCAAAACCGGCATTTAAACCTACAGAAGAATATTGAGTTGTTAAATTTTGGTAAATACCCGTTGTTATATTCTGGTTTAATCCCACATTCCAGGAATGATTCCCTGAAGCATTTAATGATGGCATGATAATTACCAACCGCATCTTTCTTATTTAATCAGATGACTTCATATCAAGCTCACTTTGCTTGACAGAAATATTGTTTTCAATGGCGTAATCTACACAAGCCCTAAGTGTCCATTTATTATCTTGAGCCTGTATTTTAAAAGTTAAAATAACTAATATTAGTAAGAATAAGTTTTTCATATGTAAAATATTGGTCTACTTAATTGTGAAAGTGTTACAAATAAATTAATTATTTTGAGCATATTTTGGAATACCTTGAACTTGATTCCACACCTTTATTTTATCAGTCTTGGTAACGCCGCTTTTTACTTCCACAAAGATACCATCACTAATCCCTAATTCAATATCTTTTCTCTCAAATTTTTGATCGCCAACCTCAAGTTCAACATACGGCTTTTTTGTTTCCCGGTCATACTGAACCAACGCCTCTCTGATTGCTAAAACATTTTCAGCTTTATCCAGAATAATAGAGGCATTAGCACTTAATCCAGCTCTAATAAATGTAGAATCAATAGACTTAATACTTCCTTTAATCTCAAATTGAATGGCCCCATTTTCAGCTAATCCTTTAGGGGCTATATAATCTAAAACAGCATCAAACTTTTTGTTTTCAATCGCGCCAACGGTAATTTCTAAAGGCAACCCTTCTTTTATCTTGCCTACTTCACTCTCATCAACATTTCCCTCAAAAATCATTTTTTGTACATCAGCCAAGGATGCAATTGAGGTTCCTTCATTAAAATTGTTTGCTTCGATCACCTGGTTGCCTTCTTTTACAGGAACGTCTAAAACCATTCCAGAAATAGTTGCTCTCACTAATGTTTGAGCTATATTGCCCAATCCACTAGTCGTTCCCGTTTTAATGATATCATAATTTTGTCTGGCAGAAGTCAAATTAATTTTGGCTTGTTCAAGACTTTGCTTGGTTTGTAAATAGGTATTATTTATACTTTCAAAATCATTTGCTGAAATAATGCCTTTATCAAATAATGCCTTTTGACGGTCGTAGTTTGCTTGTTGTGTTTGCAAATTAATTTGAGCAGTTTCCACGGCTGTTTGACTTGTAGCAATACTGTTTTTTGCACTTGTTAAAGAAGACACATTAGGAATAACCCTAATCTTAGCTATTAAATCACCAGACTTTATATATTCACCTGCCTCGATATATACTTCTTCAATAACTCCGGAAATATTTGATTTAATTAAAACCTCCTCTTTAGGAACAATATTTCCTGTTGCCATTGTTTTTACTACAATAGTTTGTTCAGAAGGCATTTCAGAGACATATGTTATAGGGTCTTCCTGATTTTTTTTCCATAAATAAATTAATGCCGTAGCAAAGCAAGCTACAATTACAAGTAATAAGATTACTGTTTTAGTTCTTTTCATTTTTTGATGATTATTATTTATTCTATTCTTAATGCGTCTACTGGCTTCATTTTTGTTGCACTATTGGCAGGTATTAAGCCTGCTAAAATACCTGAAACTACTAATATGATTAGTGCTGTAAATACCACGGTCATACTTACACTTGGGTTTGAAAAATTATCTACGGGCCCACTTAAATCCAATAGATAATTCATCAGCCATATAATGCCGGCTGCAAATGAAATACCTACCATACCTGACATAATGGTTAATATCAGGCTCTCTTGCAAAATCTGAGCTTTTACAGCCCATGGGGTAGCACCCAAAGCTCTTCTGACACCTATTTCTTTGGTACGTTCTTTTACCACAATTAACATAATATTGCTGATACCAATAATCCCCGACATAAGAATTAAGGCCCCTACAAAATAACCCACAAAAGTTAAGATGCTAAAAAGACCATTCACTCTGGCATAATCTTCAGAAAGGTCATGATATCCAAAAGCTGCATCGTCATCCGGATGTACGGTATGTCTTGTTTTTATAATGTTTAAAATTCTAGCTTTTAAACTAGTTATGCCCACCTCGTCTACAGCGGTTATACTCATCCACCCTACTTTATCTCCAAAATTAAAAACTTGACCAAAGGTAGTAAATGGTGCTATGATAGTATTTACCTCTTCTTGTTGGTCTCCTCTGCTTTTACTATACTTAAAGGTTCCGATAACCATAAAGTTAACACTGTTGATTTTTATATATGAACCAATGACCTCCTCATTTTTATCATAAAGTGTTTTTACAACCCCAGTACCAATAACACAAACTTTGCGTTTTTCATTTAAATCTGATTGACTTATAAACCTACCTTGAAGAATATCCATGGGGTTTTGATGGATAATATCAGGCACATGAGCTTCCACCTGAAAGGCTCCTGTCTGACTGCCTCTGGTCACATTATTGGCCCCCATATAGCCACCTAACCTGTTTTGTGGTGAGATATATTTAATTTCCGGTATTTGCTCTTTAATAGCCTCAACATCATTTAAATCCAGATCAAATCGTCTTCTTTTTGGCAGGCCTTTATAGGGCATGGTTGTTCCTCTAACGTAGATAAAAGAGGAGTTTGCAGCGAAATTTCCAAAACTAGCCGTCACTCCTTTTTGTAAGCCATTAGTTAAAGCCAATAACAAAACTAAAATGGTAATCCCCCAAAATACTCCAAACGCTGTTAAAAGAGTTCTAAACTTATTAGCATTTAAAGCCTCCAGAATTTCATTCCACCTTTCCTTATTAAACATATTATTCGTCTCTTAAAGCTATTATAGGTCTTATTTTAGCCGCTCTGTATGCCGGGAAAAAGCCGGCAAGTGCCCCTGCAAATACTAAAATAAAAACTGTTATTAATGCTGTATTAAAATCTACTTGTGGGTTTTTAATATAATCGTTTTTGATAAGAGGCCCTACCACTTCTAATAAAGCTAATCCTAATATAAGTCCAAACATTCCTGAAAACATAGTCACAAAAATGGCCTCTTGTAAAATCATACCAACAATTGACATGGGCTGCGCACCCAAAGCCTTCCGAATTCCAATTTCTTTGGTACGTTCTTTAACAATAATGAGCATGATGTTACCTACTCCTACAACACCTGCGATAATAGTTCCTATCCCAACAAACCAAAAAATAAGTTTTATAGCATCAATTAATGAATAATATCTTTGTGCTTGTTCTAATTCATTATTAACTCTAATAGCTCCTATATCATCTGGAGCTACCATTTGCATTTGCTTTAAATCTGATTCAATAGCTAAGGCAATATTTTGGGAAAGCTCAACCCCTTGGTCAAAATTTTCAGGCATTTTTATAGTGTAACTCATATTGTTAATTCTGTCACCACCATTGAAAGATTTTTGAGCAGTTGTAAGAGGAATATATATTTGGCTTTCTTCATCTTCACCTCCTGGATCAGTATAAACGCCAATAACCTTAAAATTTATGCCATATACAGACACATATTTACCTAAAGGATCTTCACTTTTAAATAAATCAAGTTTTACTTTATTCCCTATTACAGCTACTTTACTGGAATTATTTACGTCTGATTCATTAATGAATCGGCCTTCTACAATATCTGAGTTTTCTATAAACTGATAATCCGGCAGAGAACCCCAAATACGGTAATTATTTGATTCTTTACCATAATTAACAAGGGCTCTCCAAATCATATAATTGGAAGACTTATATTCTATATAATCAGCATACTCATTTGATAACTTGCTAAAATCAGAGTTTTTTAATTGGATATATCTTCCCGGATTTAAACCTTTATATTCTTTTGTGGTTCTTCCAGTCCATATATTGATTTGATTGGTAGCATCCTTTTCAAATTGCGATTTCACTCCATTCTGGATTCCAGAACTAAACCCTAATAAAACGACCAAAATAAAAATACCAGACGCCACTGACAGTCCTGTAAGAAAGGTTTGTAATTTATTCTTTCTTAAGGTTTCAAATATTTCCTGCCAACGCTCAATATCAAACATATAAAGAAGCTCTAACTTGTTTTACCGGAGCATCATCGATAATGACTCCGTCCTTTAAGTGCACAATTCGCTTTGTCATCTGAGCAATATCATGCTCATGAGTCACTATTAAAATCGTTTTCCCTTCATCATTAATTCCCTGGATTAGCTCCATTACTTCTTGAGAGGTTTTAGAATCTAATGCTCCAGTTGGCTCATCTGCTAGTAACACTTTAGGATCACTCGCCAAAGCTCTCGCTATGGCAACACGTTGTTTTTGACCACCAGACAATTCACTCGGTAAATGATGAGACCAAGGGGCTAGTCCTACTTTTTCTAAATAATATTCTGCCTTTTCAATTCTTTCTTTTCGTTTTATACCCTGGTAATATAAAGGCATAGCAACATTATCTAAAGCCGATTTATAATTAATCAGATTAAATGATTGAAAAATAAACCCTAAAAACTTATTTCTATAATTTGCTGCTACTTTTTCATTTAAATTTTTGATTGGAACACCATCCAGAAGATACGAACCAGAATCTGCTTCATCAAGAATTCCAATGATATTAAGCAATGTTGATTTTCCGGAACCGGAAGACCCCATAATGGACACCATTTCTCCTTCTTTAACATTGAAATTTATTCCTTTTAAAACATGAAGTGAATTACTACCCATTTGGTAGGATTTGTGCAAATCTTTGATTTGTATCATATATAGATGATTATAATTACAAAAATAGTTAAATCGAGCTCCTAAATATCCTAAGGAATTGTTAAGAAACAATGACCAACTCAATAAGTAAGACTATTTAAAAAGAGGACTGTTACAGGAAAAACGACATTTTAATGCTTTTTTTCCTGAAAGAATTTTTTATAGATAACGATGCCTATTCCCGCAATAAGCAGGTATGGAATAGCCATTAAATAAATAATGCCATTATTGATGCCTTTGGCAGTACCTTGACCTTCTTCGTTTTCAAGAACAGCGCGACACATGGCACACTGGGCTTCCGCTGGTATTGAGATTATCAACAGCAAAATAAATACAATTATATATCTATTATTTTTAGACATAATACGGTGAAATCATAATGTAAACAACCACACCGCTAATAGCAACATATAACCACAAAGGAAACGTAATCTTAGCAATTTTTTTATGTCTTTCTATATTATTTGTAATAGCTCTAACGTAAGTAATTAACACAAATGGAATTACCATAATTGACATTAAAATATGGGTTATTAAAATGCTATAATAAAAATATTTTATAAACCCTTCACCCCCATATTTTGTTGAATCACTGGTCATATGATAGGCTACGTACATTAGCAAAAAGGCCAATGACAAACTAACCGCCAATTGCATTAACCTCTTATGAAGCGTTATTTTTTTATTTTGAATAGCGATAAAAGCAAGAACTAGAACAAGAGCGGTAACGGCATTGACAGAGGCATATATTGGAGGTAAAAAACTTAACGGTTGAATATCGTATCCTAATTCACGCAAATTAACTCCAAATAGTATGGCTACTACAACAGGAATGATAACTGATAGAATAACTATCCACGTATTATATTTTTTTTCGGTTAGTAAATTATCCTGTTTCATTATTCACTTAAAAGTTTTGTAATATCTTCTTTTAAAATTGTTATTTCTTCAGTCATCCCTTGATCATCCACTTTCTCATCAGGCGAAATCATACCATTGTAAAAAATAATAGGGTTACCATTTACTACACGAGAGCGTATGAATCCATTTTTATCTATTAAAGCAAAATTACCCGAATGCTCAAAACCTCCCTCTACAGACTCATCTTTTGCAGTGTATAAATTAAAGCCTTCATTGGCTAATTTGTAAATGGTTTCTTGCTCACCGGTCATTAAATTCCAATTAGGATTGGTAACACCATAACTATCCGCATAGGCTTTTAAAACTTCAATTGTATCATGGGCTGGATTAATCGTAAAAGAAGCCACACCAAAGTTATCATATTCTGAAAATGCATTTTGTACTTGAATTAAATTCGCATTCATTCTTGGGCAAATAGTTGGGCAGGTTGTAAAAAAGAATTCAATTACATACACTTTACCCAGGTAATCCTTATTGGTGATGATTTTTCCATTTTGATTTATAAAACTAAAATCAGGAACTATTTTACGTTCTCCGTTAATTTCAATAAATGCTAAATCAGAAAGTTTCTTTTTGTTTTCATCAGCAAAATCAGATCTGCTTTCATTTCTTGAAACATCTTCAGTATTTATTCTATCTATTATTTTAGGAATAAAATAAATCCCAAATACTAAAATTACAAATGAAATACCAATATATGAATAGTTAGTCTTCTTCATCTTGTTCTTTTAAATCATTAGCTCTTCTTGTTGTAGAATCAAAATCTCCTTTTCTTTTTTGCCTGTATTCTGTAAAAAGTATCCGCATATCTTCACTCATTTTATTTTTAATTTCAGCCACTTCAATACAGTCATAGGCATTTAATCCATAGATAACCTTTTTATTAGCAATTTCATTATCAGTTCTGTCATCAATCCTTCCACGTTGATTTAAATCCTTATCAATAATGAAAACGGCATTGGTGGCGAAACTTTCATTTAGGGGTGTATTGCTTTTTAAACTGTTATATAATTTTTGAATAGTTTGAGGCTCTGCATAAACAAAATGCCAGAACCTGATATCTTCATAAGAATTAATCTCCTTTTTCAGTTCTTCTGTAAATTTTTGGGTTCCATTAGGAACTACTATTACAATTTGAAACTTTTTGAAGCCTTTAAATTTATCATACATCAATTCTTTTAAATTTGATGCGGCAATAACATAATTCATGGGGTTTTCTCCAAGAAAACCAAGTACTGTGATATGACCTTTTAACTGAATATGTTCCTCTGAATCTGAAGTAAATTGATTTAAATCTAAAACCGATTCATTGACAATATCAAGTGGTTTATAATTATGAGTAGCCGGATATAAAAACAATAAAAATGTTACAGGAAGAAAGAATAAAATCCCTAAAACTACATAGCGCTTAACTTTTTTTAAATCCACCTAAAAAGTCTTAAATTATTGAATTGCAAAAATAAAAAAAGGTGGTTTAATAAACCACCTTTCTTATATCTTTTAACACAGTATTATGTGTGTAAGTGCTTTTTAAAAATCTCTTTTAAGATATCCTGACGAGTATATATCTTGAATATATCCACCTTCTTGCAATAATATAAACAGTAAATATAAAATCAAGAATATAGCAGTCCAAACTACCATACGTCTTAAACCAGGCGTTTCATCTCTCATGTGCATAAAATCCCAGGTAATATAGTAGGCTTTTACCAGAGTTAAAATAATGAAAATCCAGTTCAATATTTTCATTCCTAGAAAGTGTCCTATCAAGACTTCTGGTTTCATAATCCCCAAGACCACTTCAACAGACGTTACTATAGTTAATAAAATTAAAACACCCCAGATTTTTTGAGTATTTGACTTAAATTTAATTAACCCTCTTAATATTTCTAATTTATGTGCGTGTGCCATTTCTAATTATATTATTTCAATTAAACCAGGTAGAAGAATGTAAATACAAATACCCAAACTAAGTCTACAAAGTGCCAATACAACCCTACTTTCTCAACCATTTCATAACTCTTACGTTTTTCATAAGTTCCTAAGATTACATTAAAGAAAATAATAATGTTTATAATAACTCCTGAAAATACGTGGAAACCATGAAATCCTGTAATAAAAAAGAAAAAATCGGCGAACAATGGAGACCCATATTCATTGACATGTAAATTAGCGCCTTCTACAACATGCTTGCCATTTGTTTTTATCTGTTTTAATGATTCTTCTCTAGAAAGCACGGTTTTATGCCCATGCTCATTAATATCTTGAGTTCTTACTAAAATATTATCATGAGACTCTAAACCACTAATCACTTCTTCAACCGTATAAGTTGGCAAAGAGCCTTCACTCATAAACCAAACCCCGGTATTACGCTGTAGTTGTTCTCTTTCATGTGACTCAGCAGTCACAAAATCTCTTAAAGCAACACGATGCCCATTAGCATCAACAAACTGTAAAATATTACCNCCTCTTGTTTGTATCGCACCATAATCACCTTTAATAAAAGTAGCCCATTCCCAAGCCTGAGACCCCACAAAAATAAGACCTCCTATAATGGTCAAAAGCATATAAATGGTCACTTTAGCTTTGTTCAAATGATGTCCGGCATCAACAGCCAAAACCATAGTCACAGATGACATAATCAATATGAACGTCATGAACGCCACATAAATCATAGGTAATTCTTGTCCGTGTAAAAAAGGGACGTGTGTAAATACCTCATCGGCAATTGGCCATGTTTCTATAAATTTAAATCTTGAAAATCCATAGGCTGCTAAAAACCCAGAGAATGTTAAGGCATCTGAAACAATGAAAAACCACATCATCATTTTACCATAACTTGCTTTTAAAGGCGGGTTGCCTCCTCCCCAAGTTTTACCTTCTGTTCCAGTATTTACAACTGTAGTACCCATATGTAGCATTTAGTTTTTAAAAGTTGCACAAAAATAATCAAATTATTTATCTAGCGAAATATACAAGTCTAAAATTCAAAAATCACTAAAAAAAAGTCAATTTAATGAAATTTTATTTAGAAAATCAAACAAATATGTTATCTAACAAAATATAGAAACAAAAAGAGATAAATCCAAAGTATATCAATAAAATGCCAGAAAGTTGCAGCCAGTTCAAAACCCAGCATATTCTCTGTTTGATACTTTTGTTTAAAATGATTATAAATTACTACCAATAAGCAGATTAACCCCACAATAACGTGCAGAATATGCACCATAGCTATTAAATAAATATAAGACATGGTAACATTGCTAGTCGGACCTGTAAAATTATACCCCTGGTTAATGATTTGCTGAAACCCATTAAACTGATTAAAAATGAAAATGGCTCCCAAAAGCAGCGTTACTAACAACCAGATGGTGGTTGCTTTCTGATTTTGCCTTTTTAAAGCTCTTTTGGCTAAAATAAATGACAAGCTACTAATCATGATTACTATTGTACTAATCACAAATGAATCAGGTAGTTGAAAATCTTTCAACCAATCAGGCCTTGAACTGCTAACAATAAAAGCACTTGTCCAGGCGGCAAATGACATGATAAGCGAAATGATAGCAAACCATAGCATCATTTTTTTTGCTCGTTTATTTTTTTCTTCTATAGTACCCTGCGTTAAATCCATGATTATCTTATAAATTTATCAATAACATATACAATTTGAACAAGTGTGATATAAGATACACTCGCTAACATCAGTTGTTTGGCCGCTTGAGCAGTCATTTTTTTAAATAATTGAATGGCATAATACAACATTCCTAATCCTAACAAAAATACAATGCATCCCGATACCATTGACAAATGTAATTTTCCTGTAAAGCCAAATACCGGAATAACAGACACTAAAATTGTCCATATGGTATACATGATAATTTGAACTGCGGTACCTTTATCTTGTTTTCCTGTTGGCAGCATAAAGAAACCGCCTTTTTTGTAATCTTCAAACAAAAACCAGCCTATGGCCCAAAAATGCGGGAACTGCCAGAAAAATTGCAAAGCAAATAAGGTGCCTGGCTCAATCCCAAAATCATCTGTTGCTGCTACCCAACCCAACATAAATGGAATAGCCCCTGGAATAGCACCCACAAAAACTGATAATGGTGTTTTGGTTTTTAAAGGTGTATATACGCTTGTATACAAAAAAATGGATATCGCCCCAAACATGGCGGTTTGCTTGTTTATTGTATACAGAATAATTATCCCTAATAAGGTAAAAATTGACGCAATAATAAAAGCGGTATTTACAGACATTCTTCCTGCAGCAACTGGTCTATTTTTAGTACGATCCATTAAAGCGTCTAAGTCCTTTTCAATAATCTGATTGAACGCATTGGAGGCACCAACCATAAAATAGCCGCCAAAAGCTAACAGGATAAGGGTCTTATAATCAACAATGTCAACACCCAACAAATAACCTGCAAGCGAAGAAAATACCACACTTAAGGCCAAACGCATCTTAGTGATTTCCTTAAAATCAGATATTACAGAATGAGTTTTTACAGATTTTATCGTGTTCAACGGGTAATTTTTTATCGCCTTTTATTTGAGAGTGCAAAGATACTTTATTACTGAATTCTATCAATATAATTTGCGCCTAAATTTAATTCTTTATTATTTGGTTCAAAACATTTTGTAATTTTGAACCCAACCAATTTCCTAAATAAATAACAAATGATATCCTATAAATCTGTTTTTACATTTACTCTTTTTATTTTCACGTCATTATTGAGTGCTCAAAACAATCAAGAGGTTGTTATTGAAACACAGCAACTTTCTGACCATGTATTTATGTTAACGGGACAAGGTGGAAACATAGGAGTTTGTATTGGCGGGGAAGGGGTGTTTATGATTGATGACCAATTTGCCCGATTGACTCCTAAAATTTTAGAGGCTATCAAAGCCTTAAGTGATAAACCCGTTCAATATTTAATAAACACACATTATCATGGAGACCATACTGGAGGTAATGAAAATATTGCCGAACAAGGTGCTAAAATTATTGCACATGATAATGTTTATAAACGCCTGAGTGCGTCTAATCCAGCAATTCCCAAAGCAGCTTTACCCGTCATTTCTTTTAATGATAAATTACAACTTCACATAAATGGGGAAGACGTCCTTGTTTTTCATGTTGAAAATGCACATACTGATGGTGATGCGCTCTTGTACTTTGCTCAAAGTAACGTCCTGCATACTGGTGACACTTTTTTTAGTGAATTATATCCTTATATTGATTTAGATTCTGGCGGCAGTATTAATGGCTATATTGAAGCTGTAAAAAAAGCCTTAATTTTAATTGATGATGAGACCAAAATAATTCCAGGTCACGGAAAACTATCTAATAAAGCAAAATATCAGTTTTTCTTAAGCATGCTTGAAGATTTAAAAACAAAAGTTTTAGATGAAATTAAATCAGGCAAAACCGAAGAAGATGTTGCCACCAACACCAATATCACAAAAACTTATGACGACTTAGGGTATAGCTGGGCTTTTATTAATAGTGAAACAATTAGAAGAACTTTTTATAAAGGACTAAAACAATAATTCATTAAAAATCAAAATACCAATTAAACAAATCCGTTCTTAAACCAATATTAAACCAAACGGTATTGGTTTTAAACGTTGAAACCGTTTCAATCTCCGGATTAAAATTTCTAAAGGTAATATCTGCAAATAATTTCAAGTTGGAAGCCGGATTAACTACATAACCCGCCTGAAGATTAGCATAAAAGGTATTGGTTTTTATGCCTTGCCCAACTTCAACTCCCGTATCATATGGCCTGTCGTTATAATTTCTATAAATATCTCCGCCATAACTAAAATTATCTGTGCCATTATTATAGTCAAACCCTTTAACGCCAAAAATCAATTTTGCATCCCCAAACCATCTGTTGTAATGGTATCTGCTTATAAGGATGGCTTCACTAAAATTGGATCCCCACAGATGCGCCATAGATTGATTATTGTGCCCGTAATTTAAAACAATGGTATTATGAGAATAGGTATAAGGTCGCACTCTATTATATTCAAACTGTACCAACAAATTCTCCACTTTAAAAGCATTATAATATTTTATACCCAACTGATAACCAAATTTATTCTTCCAGCTTTTCTCACCTCCCGTCATATCACCTAATGAAAATTCATCTAAGATAAATTGACTATACATATTAATATTGTCATTTATTTTATACTTCCCTGAAGCTCCCAAAACAGCATTTCCAGATCCCTGACCAGCTCCAAATTCCATTGCTCTAAAAAAAATAATGGGATTTAAATAATTCACATCAAAACCTCTGTTGTTTGAATTAGTCCATATCACTGATTCAAATAATCCTATATTTAGTCTTTTAGACACATTCCAGCTTAAATAATGATTGGCCATATATTTGGTTAAAAAGGCTTTATCTACAGTTACTTCTGGTCTAACATCCCTTAACCACATCCAGGTGTTTGTATATTTAATTTTCCAGAATTTAGTATTCAGTTTTAAAAAGGTGTGCGGGCTGGCAATATCACTTTCAAGTAAAGATCTATACCCATCTCCTATAAAATTTTTACCATGACCAAATTGGATATTTATAAATTTGGCCGGTGTATAAGAAAGATAGGCTTCCGCTACAGGATAGTCATAGGAATCTGTCTTAAATTGTTTACCTATACCTCGCCCTGGAATGATTGCGGGATCCGGACCAAAAGCCTTTAAACTCTCAGCATAATCATTGACATATTGTGCAAACCTACCCTGACTTTCAAAAAAAGAAGTATAGAAATTAAACTTCTTTCCTATACCGCCTTTCACCAACAAGCCTCTTGTGTTATTATATGTGGTACTGAAATCAGCCTCAGAATCTTTACCTACTTCTAAATCAAAAATAGGATCAATGGTAAACCAATAATCTTTACCCTGCAATTGTACCAAATGCTCATTCCATAACTTTCTAGCAGCCCAGGTAGTCGTTGTTTTTTGGACTTTTTCATTCTCGGCCTTAAAATCATAATAAGTTGAAACCTCTTCATATAAAAAAGGTTTGGAAGCGGTATGACTATTGGCTCCAACCAGATTCATGCTTCTGTCAAACTTTGAATAATCAAAATGGGTAAACGGAATGTTTAGCTGACTCGAAAAGGTTTTCTCTTCAAACGGCACTATACCCTTATTTACACTATCCATTTCTGATTTTGCTGCTAATTCAATCTTAGAAATTTCATTTTGCTTTTTTAAATCAGTTCCATTTAAAGCATACTCTTCTAATGGTATTCCAATTTTAATGGAATATTGCTTATAAGTTGGTTTCCCGTTATAAGTGCCAGGTTTTATTTTAGGAAATTGTGCGAAAACACGTTTGGACTCCGTTTTTAATTCCTCATACATGGCATCCACATAAATCACTTTAAACTGCCCTACTGTGTCAACTTCAAACAAAACATTCACTTCCCCTTTATAATTATGAAAAGTTACTCTTTCGGGTACCTTAAAATTTTCATAAACAAAATGAAATACTGATTCGTCAAAGCACTTTTGTTGAGATTGAAGAGCTAAATCTTCGCAATTAGCAAAAAGCGGTGGCCTTTCAAAAAAAGAATTCTCTTGTGAAAACAGGCTGTATTGAACTAAAAGTAGGAGTAGAACAATGAAACTCTTCATGAAATTATTTTAAGATTTGATTGAAAGCAGAAAGATACTATATTTTTGATAATGGCAACAGTAAAAAACACATCAAGAAATTTATCCTTTTTTATGTGGTTCAATTTTTAAAAATTAATTAACCAAAAAAGAAATCCCGCTACCAAATGGTAACGGGATTTTATATATCAAAACTATCTAACTATTAAAAGACGATAATTAATCTTGCAC
>BS_KBA_SWE02_21mDRAFT_10000171_pt1 | contig 22725 bp, 16 predicted proteins | sample BalSeasSWE02_21m_FD_9196 | JGI IMG/M metagenome (IMG submission 9196)
CGCTTCAACCAACTTGATGAGAGGTAAAAATGAAGATGGTAAATTTCAAACACCTTTTAATCCGTTAAAATGGGGAGATGCTTTTACGGAAGGAAATAGTTTACATTATACCTGGTCTGTATTTCATGACGTACAAGGGCTTATTGATTTGATGGGAGGTAAAGATAATTTTGTTGCCCAACTTGATGCAGTTTTTACAATGCCACCAGACTTTGATGACTCCTATTATGGTAAAACCATTCATGAAATAAGAGAAATGCAAATTGTAAATATGGGGAATTATGCCCATGGAAATCAGCCAGTTCAACACATGATTTATCTCTATAATTATGCTGGGAAACCTTATAAAGCACAAGATAAAATTAGGCAAGTACTTACTAAATTGTATGCTGCAACACCTGATGGTTATTGCGGAGATGAAGATAACGGTCAAACTTCAGCTTGGTACGTATTTAGTGCATTAGGATTTTATCCGGTAACCCCAGGTGTTGATCAGTATGTGATTGGTAGCCCATTGTTTGATAAAGCTACCATCACCCTTGAAAATGGTAAGAGATTTGTAATTACTACCTTAAATAATACCTCTGAAAATTGTTTTGTTCAATCAGCAAGTTTAAATGGTCAATTTTATAATAATAATTACATTACTATTAGTGATATATTTAAGGGAGGAGAATTTAATTTTCAATTAAACAATGTTCCAAATAAAGAGTGGGGAAGTAGTGTTGAATCTCTTCCATATTCTTTAAGTAGGGAGAAAAAGTATTGAGAAATTGTCAGATTTAAAAAATAACAGATCAAACTATACAAAAGCTGTATTTCTCTTAGGTCAGAGCCTCAAGATAGTTGGTAAGATATTAGATTTATTTATAGTGATAAAATTGAAATTAATTTAAACTAATAGCAACATGAAATTAAGCCATTATCCGAATATATTGTTGTTACTAACTATTGTCGCATTAATTAGCTGTAGCCACAGCCCTAAACAAGGTTTTGTAGAAGTATCAGATGTACCTAAAAATCCGAATATTTTATTCATATTCTTAGATGATATGGGATATGGTGATCTGCAATGTTACAACCCAAATTCTTTGATTCCTACACCAAATATTGATAGACTAGCTAAAGAAGGCATGCGGTTTACAGATGCACACTCGGCTGCAGCTGTGTGTGGGCCAAGTAGATATGGCTTATTAACAGGTCGTTATCCTTGGCGAAGAGGTAAAGGAGGTGTAGGGAATGGAAATAAATTTAGAGATGTATTTATAGAAGAAGGTAGACAAACAATTGCTTCCATGCTTAAAAAAAATGGCTATAACACCGCTCAAATGGGTAAATGGGGCTTACGCCACAATTACTCAGATGCAGTAAAAACTGGAATGAAACCAGGAACTAAGGAAGCCTACGATTTTCCTAATAAAAAACTGATGGGCCCGCAATTATTTGGATTTGATTATTCTTGGACACTAACCTATCTTTTTAGTGCTCCTGGTATTGATACAATTGCAGGTATGGATGCAACTAGTGATGCAAAAATGGTTTTTGAAAACAGTTTACCTCAAGATCCCGAGTTAAGAATTAAAAACCCATACGACTTATTACCTGAAAGTGCTGAAAATGCAATTGATTATATAGAGACCTACGCAGGAAAAAAAGAAAATCCAAAATTTGGTTTAGATAAGAGCAAGCCGTTTTTTTTATATTGGGACCCAGTTGGTCCACATACTCCGTATACACCCCTTCCAGAGTTTCGAGGCAAATCGAAAGTGGGGGATTATGGTGATTATATAGTTGAAATTGACCACTATATTGGTAAAATGATGGCTAGGTTAGAAGAATTAGAATTGGCAGACAATACGATTGTTATCTTTTCTTCTGACAATGGACCTGATAAATTCACTTACTCTAGAGTGCAAAATTATCAACATTATAGTATGGGGCATTGGCGAGGTATAAAGCGTGATGCCTGGGAAGGTGGAAACCGTATACCATTTATAATAAAATGGATAGGAATGGTTAAACCAAGTACAGTTAACGATACGCAATTTTGTCTAACTGATATGATGGCTACTTTTACAGAATTAGTAGGAGCTAAACTACCTGATAATGCAGGTGAGGATAGTTTTAGTATGCTTACACTATTACAATCAGATCATTCTAAATTTAATAGACCCCCAATAATTTATCATAATACAGAGGGGAAAATGGGTATCCGTTTTGATGATTGGGTTTATATTGATGCCCCATCTGGAGCTGCAACCGAAGATCCCGATTGGTTTAAAAAAGAACGAGGAGTAATAACTCATAACGAGAAAGTTGAATTATTTAATTTAAGTGAAGATCCGCAACAATTAAAAAATTTAGCACTGTCAAACCCTAAAAAAACGAAGCAACTGAAGCAAAAGCTAGATGAAATGATTGTAAAAGGTAGAAGTCGTTAATCTAATAATTTTGTTTTATGATAATTACGTTTTTTGTAAGGGGAACTATTAGGTAATTTTTTTAAATGTTTCCGTTTTTGAATACGATTTTAAAAAAAACAATGTTCTGATTCTGATATCTTTTTTATCTATAGATCATTAGTTATCGCTCCAAAATACAAAAGTTAAAGTATCGATATAGGTTTAAAATGAGTGAAGAATTCACTATATGCATTTATAAAGATAAAGTATATAAGCGGATATTTATATACAGGCCATTCAATAAATAAAGGACTCCGGGTTATTTAATTTGACTAATTACTGTTTTTTTGTTTAAACTTTTCTGATTGACTATTTATTAATAAATAATTATGTTTTAATTAAGTGCTTCTACCTTTTTTTGCATGAAAAATTATTTTTCTCGATTTGATAGAATTAATTAAAAACTTAAAATAAAAAAATGATTTCACATGTAATAAATAATAAAAGACTTAGGTTTTTTTTACTGACACCAATTTTCTTTCTTTTTTCTACTTCGATGATTTTTGGGCAAAAACATTTAGAGGGAAAGCCTGAAACTTATCTTGATCCAGCATCTATAGATTTAACAAAACCAACCATTTTTGCGATTCCTTATTCACATCTCGATGATCAATGGAGATGGGCATATCCACAAGTGGCTCGTGAATTTATTAAAAATACGTTGGACGATAATTTTGATTACTTCGAGGAATATCCAAATTTTAATTTTAATTGGACGGGTGCATTTCGATATGCTATGATGAAGGAGTATTATCCAAAAAAGTATGAAGAGCTTAAAAAATGGATAGCCAAAGGACGTTGGTATACTGCTGGTACATCATGGACAGAAAATGTGGTGCTTGCACCTTCTACAGAATCAGTTATACGCCAGATTCTTATGGGGTCTCAATTTTTTAAAAATGAATTTGGCACAGAAAGTCGTGAATATATGTTGCCTGATTGTTTCGGATTTTCATATTCATTACCTTCGGTATTGCATCACTGTGGTGTTAAAGGATTTTCAACCCAAAAATTAACTTGGGAATCTGCTAATGGAATTCCATTCAATATTGGTAAATGGTTTGGTCCTGATGGAAATTCAGTAATTGCGGCTTTAAATGCTGGTAATTATGCGGGTGCTCATGAAAACGTTTACAGTAATGATGAAGAGATAATCAAACGTTTAAAAGAAAACGAGGAAAGATCTGGACTTCCTATTGATTTTTTCTATTTTGGTGGTGGCGATAAAAATAACGCAGACCGTGGAGGAGCACCTCGTAAAATTAATTTAGAGACCATAGAAAAATCTATAGCGACAAAAGGACCTATTAAACTTATTGTTGCTCAACCAGACTTGATGTTTAATGCTATTACAGAAGAGCAAGCCAAAAAGTTCCCAACATGGAATTCAGATTTGTTGCTCGTTAAACATTCAACGGGTGTTTTAACATCTCAAGCATATCAGAAAAAAATTAATCGTGCAGCTGAAATATTAGCTGATGCTAGTGAAAAAGCAGCAGTTACTGCACATTTACTCCAAGGTTCGGATTACCCTTATACCCCATTAAATTCTGCATGGGATTTAATGCTTAGTAATCAATTTCATGATATTCTTCCAGGAACGTGTATTCCAGAAGCCCATTCATATGGATGGAATGATGGTATTGTGGCATTAAATAAGTTCGATGGTGTTTATAAAGATGCAATAGGAACTTTAGCACTCTCACTTGATACTGATGTAGAAGGTGTGCCAGTAATGGTTTATAACCCGTTATCAATTCCTCGTAAAGATAATGTAGAAGCATTTATTCCTAATGAACTTGCGAATGCTGAAGATATATCGGTATTTGATGCAAAAGGAAAAGAGGTTCCTTCACAAATAAATATAGGTTTTGATGGTAAAAAACGTATTTTATTCCCAGCTGACCTTCCAGCAGTAGGTGCAGCTGTATTTTCTGTTCGTGAGGCTAAATCAAAAATCAAAAATACAGAGTTAACTGTTCGTAATAATTACTTAGAAAACAATGAGTTTAAAGTAACAATTGATGCTAATGGTGATATTTCAAGTGTAATTGATAAAAGTATAAATAAAGAATTGCTAAAAAAACCAATGCAATTAGAGTTTGGAGAGGATTTTCCAGACAGTAAGCCAGCATGGCGTATTTATTATGAAGACATAATAAAGGAGCCTCGTACTTATGCTTCAAATCCTATTTCAGTAAAAATTATTGAAAACGGTCCTGTTCGTGTAGCAATTGAAGTGGTTAGAGAAAATGAAGGGTCTAAAATTACTCAAAGAATAAGATTGTCTTCTGGAGACGATGGAAGTCGCGTTGAAATAGCGAACAAAGTAGATTGGCAGACCCGCGGTACTTTTTTAAAGGCTGCATTTCATTTTACAGTTGAAGCTCCAATGGCAACATACAACCTTGATTTGGGCGTTATAAAACGTGAAAATCGTAGAGAAAAGCAATATGAAGTTCCGACACATTCATGGATAGATTTAACGGATAAATCTGGAGATTATGGGGCATCAATACTTACTGGAGCAAAATATGGAAGTGATAAAGTAGATGATAATACGATTCGTTTAACATTAATTCATAGCCCGGATACCAAGGATAGTCAACAAGAGGTAATGGATGATGGAACTATGTCTGAACAAAGATGGCAAGATTGGGGGAGACATGAATTTACCTATGGACTTACAGGACATAAAGGTGATTGGGTAGAAGGAAAATTACATAAAGAATCGATGCGTTTTGATCAACACCCTGCGGCCTTTGTAGTACCCAAACATAAAGGGAAAGGGAGTGCTTTATCCTTACTTAATATCAATACAGATCAAGTAAATATTCAAGCTGTAAAAATGGCAGAAGATGGATCTGGTATTGTGGTGAGATTGCAAGAACTGTATGGTAAAACACATACTAATGTAATACTTTCTGCAATTAAACCGATTATATCTGCTGAAAAGATTGATGGTGCAGAGCGACCATTAAATGTTCAAGTGCCTGTTATAGAAGGTAAGTTGGATTTAAGTTTTAAACCTTTTGAGATTAAGTCGTTATTAATTAAAATTCCTGTAGCAAAATCAAACCCGGTTTTAACTATTCCTGTGAAATTAGAATATGACACTGATATTTTTAGTTACAATGACAATCCAGAGGATGGCTATAATGAGGAAGGGTTGGGTGTGCCCAGACCTAGATCTGAAGGGTATCGTGGAAGTTTTGATGGTAAAGGTGGAACCTATCCTGCTGAAATGATTGGTGAAAAAGTTCAAATAGGAAACGTATCTTTTGATATAGGACCAAAAACAGCGGCTTTATACAATGCAGTACAGTGTGTGGGACAAACCATAGAATTACCAGTAGGAACACGTGTTTTACATATTTTGGCAGCGGCTGATGTTGAAAAAGACGTTGTTTTCAAAGCAGGTAACAAAGATATTCCATTAACAATAGGAGGTTGGTCAGGTCACTTAGGACAATGGGATAATCGTGAATTTGAAGGAGAAGTGATAGAACTATCTTATTCGTTACGGAATCCTTTAAAAACAATTCACCCAGCATTTTATAGAGACCATCGTGTTGCTTGGTCGGCTACACATCATCATATACCTACAGGAGATAAAATGTATGGCTATAGCTATCTTTTTGCTTATAGATTAGAAATCCCTGAAGCTGCGACAAGTATAACACTTCCTAATTATAGATTTGTACGTATTGCAGCAATGAGTGTTGGTGACGAAGGACATGCGGAACCTTTGCAATCACCTTTTGAAGATTTATATAGAGATGAAGAATTCAAAATGAAATTTGAACACACAAATTATGTCAAAGTTTATCAGTAATTTTAAAAAAGGAATAGCATTATTTCTGCCAGGGATATTTTTACTTGGCTTTAATATAGGAACAGGAAGTGTAACCTCAATGGCGAAGGCAGGTTCTAGCTACGGTATGGAACTATTATGGACAATAGTAGCTTCTTGTTTAGCCACGTATTTCATGATTAGTCTATATGGTCGTTATACATTAGTGACAGGAGAAACGGCACTACAGGCGTTTAGAAAACATGTTCACCCTGGTTTTGCGATATTCTTTATTATAGCTTTAACGGCAGGTGTTTCGGGCAGTGTAATGGGAGTTATGGGTATAGTTTCTGAGATTTGCTTTGAATGGTCTAAAGGAGCTGTAGATGGTGGAATTCACCCCGTATATTTTGCTGGTTTCTTTGTCACTTTGGTTTACTTTATTTTTTGGAATGGAAAGACTCAATTTTTTGAAAGAGCTTTGGCCGTAATTGTAGCGATTATGTCTGCAAGTTTTTTATTAAATTTCTTCATCATGATGCCTCCTCCAATGGATATTATAAAAGGATTAATGCCAGGTATTCCTAGTTCACTTAGTGAGAACGATAAACCACTTTTAATTATAGCATCTTTAGTTGGTACCACCGTTTTTTCAGGATTGTTTATTATACGTACAACTTTAGTAAAGGAAGCAGGTTGGAGTATTAAAGATTTTAAACAGCAACGTAATGATGCAATAGTTTCTGTATCTCTTATGTTTATTATTAGCGCGGCTATTATGGCTGCTGCTGCAGCGACCTTGTATGTTGAGGGTATTGAAATGACAAAAGCTTCCCAAATGATTGAGTTATTAGAGCCTTTAGCAGGTAGTTTTGCAACATCAGTATTTGCTATTGGTATTATTTCAGCAGGGGTTTCATCACAGTTTCCAAATGTTTTAATGTTACCATGGTTATTATGTGATTATAATAATTCAGAAAGAGAAATGACCTTGCCGAAATATAGAATAATGGTGCTATTAATATCATTATTAGGGCTTGTTGTTCCTATTTTTGGAGGAAGTCCAATAGTAGTAATGATAATATCACAGGCATTGAATTCTGTTATTTTACCTGCGACTGTGGGAGGTATAATATATTTAACGAACAGAAAGGATTTGATGGGGAAATATAAAAACTCTACCTTAACAAATGTGTTTTTAGGATTGATTTTACTGTTCTCAATATTTACTTCTGTAATAGGAATTAGAGGGTTAATTGATACAATATCGAGTTTATAATTATGAGTATTACAAATGATTTGAAACAATGTGCTTACCTGCCATTAAAACAACTACCTAATAGAGTTTGGAGAACCTATGGAGGAGGAGCATTAATAGATAAATGGAAAAAAAAACCAGAAGCTGATGGGAATATGCCTGAGCAATGGATAATGTCTACAATTACAGCTAGGGGAAAAGGACGACCAGAAGATGAAGGTTTAACTTTATTAGAAACACCAATAGGCGTAATATCTCTAAAGGAGTTAGTGGAGTCTGATAAGGAATTATACCTAGGTAAAGCACTAGCAGAAAAATTTGGAACAACTGGTGTGCTTATTAAAATGTTAGACTCTAACGAAAGACTTACTATACAAGTGCATCCAGATAAAGAGTATGCGAAAAATGTATTTAATTCTGTATTTGGTAAAACAGAGTCTTGGTATGTTTTAAACAAACGTGAGATAGGTGGAGAACCAAGTGTTGTTTACATGGGGTTTAAAAAAGGGGTTACTAGAGAAATGTGGAAAGAATATTTTGTGAGCCAAGATATTGAAGGGATGATAAGTTGTTTGCACAAAATTGAAGTAAACCCCGGTGATGCTTTTATGATTTATGGTGGAGTGCCACATGCTATTGGCAGTGGTTGTTTTCTTTTAGAAGTACAAGAGCCTACAGATTATACCATGCGTGTAGAAAAAATCACACCAGCGGGTTTAAAAATATCAGATGAATTGATACATCAAGGGGTTGGTGAAGAAATAATGTTAGCATGTTTTCACTATGATACCTATTCATACGAAGAAGCACTTAATGCTTGGAAAGTTTCTCCTGAAATTATTGATAAGTCAGATGAGTTTCGTCTTTATTCAATTTTCGACAGCAAGCACACAAATTGTTTTGGTGTAAAAGAACTTGAATTAAATGGTGAATTTGAATTGAAAGGGAATGGGAGTTTTTATGTAGCAGTAATTTATTCAGGTGAAGGAACCATGTTTTGTAATGGAAAGGAGTATAGTTATACTCAAGGTGATGAAATATTCTTTTCAGCGGCAATCGAGAGGGTAACTTTTAAATCAATTATTGAATCAAAAATATTACTGTGTTATCCACCAATATAATACATTTTTTTAATGCTATGTTGCATTAAAATTTAACTCATTTGAAGTATATGCACAAAATAATGCAACGTGTTTTTCCAAGAAAAATATTTTGTGTTATTAGAATTAATAAAAATTAGAAAAAATGAATTTATTTGAAGTAAAAGATAAGGTAATACTAATCACAGGTGGAGGCGGTGTTTTAGGCAGTCAAATGGGAGAATATTTATTAGGAAACGGAGCTACCGTTATAATTTTAGATTATAAAAAGGAGATTGTAGATTCAGCCATTGAAAAACTAAAAAAAGTAAGTGAAAATGTAGCTGGTTTTGTTTGTAATGTTTTAGAAGAAGAAAGTCTTCAAGAAGTTTCAGACCAAATTATTTCCAAGTTCAAAAAAATGGATGTTTTAATTAATGCCGCAGGAGGAAATATGCCAGGAGCTACTATTGGAGAGCATCAAAATATCTTTGATGTTAAAATTGATGATTTCAAAAAAGTAGTTGATTTAAATTTATTTGGAAGTGTTTTACCGTCAATAGTTTTTGGAAAAGAGATGGCCAAAAGTAAAAAAGGCGTTATCATTAATATTTCCTCTATGACAGCCCAAAGTGCTGTTACCAGAGTGGTTGGTTATTCCGCATCAAAAGCTGCTATAGACAATTTTACAAAATGGTTATCAGTTGAGCTGGCATTAAAATATGGTGATGGTTTGCGTGTTAATGCAATTGCTCCAGGATTTTTTATTGGAAACCAAAATCGTGATTTACTGTTGAATAAAGATGGGTCTTTTACTGATAGAGGCAATACCATTATTCAAAATACACCAATGAAACGTTTTGGTGAAGCAGAAGAATTGAATGGATCTATTCATTTTTTATGTTCAGAGGCATCAAAATTTGTAACAGGGGTTGTAATTCCTATTGATGGCGGATTTAGCGCTTTTAGTGGAGTATAATAAAGTAAAAAATAAAGAATGGAACAAACATGGCGTTGGTACGGGCCAAAAGATCCCGTACAATTATCAGATATAAAACAAGCAGGGGCAACAGGAGTTGTTTCTGCATTACATCAAATTCCAAACGGAGAGGTTTGGCCAATGGTAACAATTAATCAGCGAAAATCAATGATTGAAGAAGCTGGTTTAACTTGGAGTGTTGTTGAAAGTATTCCTGTGCATGAAAATATAAAAACACGTTCTGGAGATTATAAATTACACATTGAAAATTACAAACAAAGTATTCAAAATTTAGCAGCTTGTGGTGTTTATACAGTATGCTACAATTTTATGCCAGTATTGGATTGGACTAGAACAGATTTAGCTTTTGAAGTTGAAGATGGGTCTAAATCACTTCGATTTGATGTAACCGCTTTTGCAGCTTTTGAATTGTATTTATTGAAAAGACCAAGAGCTGAAGCAGTGTATACTGAAGCACAGCAGCAAGAAGCAAAAGCGTATGTTGAAACTTTGTCAGAAGAAGCAAAAGTAAAATTAATTAACAATATTATTGCGGGTTTACCAGGAGCTGAAGAAGGATATACCTTAGAGCAGTTTCAAACTATTTTAGATACCTACGCAGCTATTGATGCAAAACAATTGCAGGAAAACTTAGTGTCTTTTTTGAAAGAAATTATTCCTGTTGCAGCAGAAAATAACGTGCTAATGTGTATTCATCCAGATGATCCACCAATGCCAATTTTAGGATTGCCAAGAGTTGTAAGTACAGAGGCAGATTATGCGTATTTATTTGAGCAAGTGCCAAATAGAGCCAATGGAATTACTTATTGCACGGGATCTTTAGGCGTAAGAGCAGATAATAATTTGGTGCAAATGTTTAAACGTTTTGCAGATAGAGTTCATTTTTTACATTTAAGAAGCACACAAAGAGATGCTAAAGGTAATTTTTATGAAGCCAATCATTTGGAAGGAAATGTGGATATGTACAGTATTGTAAAAGCTGTTGTAAAGGAAGAAAGAAGAAGAGTTGCTGAAGGAATGATTGATGCAAAAATTCCAATGCGACCAGATCACGGACATCAAATGTTAGATGATTTACATAAAAAAACAAATCCAGGATATTCAGGAATTGGTAGATTAAGAGGTCTAGCAGAATTACGAGGATTAGAAGTAGGAATTTCTAAAAGCATTTAATGATGAGTCAACTTTCACCAAAAATATTTATTACAGAAGATTTTTTACTGAATTCCGAAGCAGCTATAACCTTGTATCATCAGTATGCAAAAGAAATGCCGATAATAGATTATCACAATCATTTATCAGCCAAACAACTTGCTGAAAACAAACCTATTGAAAACATAACGAAGGCTTGGTTGGATGGAGACCATTATAAATGGCGAGGTATGCGAGCCAATGGAATTGAAGAAAAATATATTACAGGAGCAGCTACGTTAGAAGAACGTTTTGAAAAATGGGCTGAAACGGTGCCATATACACTAAGAAATCCATTGTTTCATTGGACACAATTAGAGTTAAAGCGTTATTTTAATGTAGATGAAATATTACAACCAACTACTTCAAAAGAGATTTACGAAAAGGCAAATAGTATTTTAGCCACAAAAACACCTGCTCAGCTATTAGAAGACATGAAAGTTGAGGTTATTTGTACTACAGATGATCCTACCGATGACCTTCATTACCATCAAGAAATTGCATCAAAAGGGTTTTATACCAAAGTACTTCCAACATTTAGATCAGATGAATTGTTTTTTATTGGAGAAATCAAGTTCAAAAATTATCTAGATAAATTAGCAGCTTGTGTTGAATTTTCAATTAACTGTTATGAAGATCTTTTAAAAGCAATTGACAACAGAATAGATTTTTTTCATGAAAATGGGTGTCGAATTTCAGATTTTGGAGTAGGAGGAGCGTTATTTGTTATTGAGTTTACTAGAGAAGAGGTTGCGAATATTTTTAAAAAAAACTTAAATGGTGAGCAACTTTCAGAAATAGAAAAAAATAAGTACCGGTCAAGTATTATGTTGTATTTAGGCAAAAAACATCATGAAAAAAACTGGGTACAGCAATATCATTTAGGAGTGATTAGAAACAATAATAGTCGTTTACAAGAGCAAGTTGGAGCTGATGTAGGATGTGATTCAATTGGAGATTATTCCTTGGCAGAATCTTTATCTACTTTTTTTAATACACTTGACAGTAGTGACCAATTAGCAAAAACAATTACGTATAATTTAAATCCAGGGCAAAATGAGGTATTTGCCACTATGATGGGAAATTTTAGTTCAAGTGGAGTTGCAGGAAAAATGCAATGGGGTTCTGGTTGGTGGTTTTTAGATCAAAAGGATGGCATGGAAAAACAACTAAATACCCTTTCTAACATGGGCTTGTTAAGTCGTTTTGTAGGAATGTTAACTGATAGTCGTAGTTTTTTATCGTTTCCAAGGCATGAATATTTTAGAAGGATTTTATGCAATTTAATTGCAGAAGATGTTAACCTAGGACTAGTGCCTAATGATATTCCTTTTTTGGGTAAAATGATTCAAGACATTTGTTATAATAATGCCGTTAATTATTTTGAATTTAATAAGTAACAATGAACAAAATAATAATAATTATATTCATTTTTTTAGGATTCACTTCCTGTAAAAAGGAGAAAACCGACAAGGTGCTTTATTTGGCACATAGCTTACCTCAAACCCATCCTGTTCATAAAGGAATTTTAGTTTTTCAAAAATCCTTGGCGAAAAAATCGGAAGGGAAATTAAAAGTGAAAATATTTCCTGACGGACAATTAGGTTCAGAACGAGAAGTACTAGAGCTTTTACAAATAGGCAGTGTAGCTGTTACAAAAGTAAGTGCAGCCACATTATCTAATTTTGTGCCTGAATATCATGTTTTAGGAATCCCTTATTTATTTAAAGATAAAGAACATCAGTTTGATGTGTTGGAAGGACCTGTAGGGAAATCTATTTTAGAAAAAGGAAGTAAGTTTTGGTTACGTGGATTGTGTTATTATGATGCAGGAAGTAGAAGTTTTTATACAAGTTCAAAAGCCATTAGAACACCTGAAGATTTGAAAGGTCTTAAGATAAGGGTTATGAATAATCAAATGTCTATTAATATGGTAAATGCTATGGGTGGTTCAGGTACGCCAATGGCTTACGGAGAGTTGTATACAGCAATTCAACAGGGAGTTGTTGATGGAGCTGAGAATAACCCGCCTTCATTTGTGTCTTCAAATCACTATGAAGTTAGTAAATATTATACGCTAGATGAACACTCTTCTGTGCCAGATGTTTTATTAATTGGAACAAAATTTTGGAATAAATTATCTGAAGAAGAAAAAGTTTGGGTACAAGAGGCTGCAGACGAATCATCAGAAGCTCAAAAAATATTTTGGAATACTTCTGTTGAAGCATCTATGAAAAAAGCGCAAGAATTTGGTGTTGAAATTATTATTCCTGAAAAATCATTATTTGCCGAAGAATCTAAGTCTGTAGTAGACGAATTTCAAAAGCAATATCCAGAACTTGTTGAATTGGTAAGTCAAATTAAAGAAAATTAACATGAAAAAATCAGATATTCTTTTTAATAAAGTAACCCGATTTATGGAGTTATTTTTGATTACTATTTTTGCGGTTTTAGTAATTGATGTTTTATGGCAAGTATTTTCGCGCTATATTTTGAATACTTCATTTTCTTGGACTGAAGAGTTAGCTCGTTTTTCTTTAATATGGCTATCTATTTTAGGAGCTACTTATTTGACTGCGAAAAGAGAGCATTTGTCGATGGATTTTTTATATCGAAAATTTTCACTTTCAAACAAAAAGAAAGTATCTATATTTATAGAAGTGATGATCTTTTTATTTGCACTTATTGTGATGGTGATAGGAGGTTTTAACTTGGTATACACGACACTTCATTTAGAACAATTGTCAGGAACTCTAAGGATTCCATTGGGATATGTTTATTCCATTTTACCTATAAGCGGCTTATTTATTATGTGGTTCTCAGTGTATCACATACAAAAAATTAACAGTAATCAAATAGTAGATTAAAGATGAGTTTAGAGGTTATAAGTATTATCGTGTTATTTGCTAGTTTTTTTACATTACTAATGTTAAAAGTTCCTGTAGCTTATTCAATAGGTATTTCAACAACCATTAGTTTATTATTGAATATTGATACTATGCCAGGTATAACAACAATAGCACAAAGGATGACCACTGGTATAGATAGTTTTGCTTTATTGGCTATTCCTTTTTTTGTGCTTGCAGGGGAGATTATGAAGAGGGGAGGTATTGCCAATCGACTCATCAATTTTGCAAAATCCTTAGTAGCCAGTTTACCAGGAGGTTTGGCTTATGTAAATGTGTTGGCATCTATGTTATTCGGGGCTATTTCCGGGTCTGCGATTGCTGCAACTTCAGCCATAGGAAGTATAATGACTGACAGAATGGAAGAAGAGGGCTATCCAAGAGAATTTAGTGCATCCGTAAATATTACATCTTCAACAACGGGTTTATTAATACCACCAAGTAATATATTAATAGTATATGCATTGGCTAGTGGAGGAACTGCATCTGTAGCTGCTTTATTTATAGCGGGTTATTTACCAGGTATTTTATTGGGATTAGCAATTATGTCATACATTGCTTTTGTAGCAATTACGCGAAAATTTGCAAAAGGAGAACGTGCTTCATTAAGTGAGATATGGACATACTTCAGAAAAGCTTTTTGTAGTTTATTATTATTATTTATCGTTGTTGGTGGGATTGTTGCCGGTATTTTTACTGCAACAGAGGCTTCGGCAATAGCTGTTTTATATGCTGCTATTTTGGCACTAATTTATGGTGATATGAAAGTAAAGGATTTACCTAATGTTCTGCTTTCCAGTGGAAAAACAACAGCGGTTGTAATGTTTTTAATTTGTACATCTATGGCTATGTCATGGTTATTTTCATTTGAGAGTATACCAGAATTAATGAGTGAGTTTTTATTAGGCCAGTTTAGCAATAAGTTTGTTATATTTTTAATTATTAATATCATTCTTTTAGTGATTGGAACTTTTATGGATATGACTCCTGCAGTATTAATATTCACACCAATTTTTCTGCCTGTGGTAGTTGCATTAGGAATGCACCCTGTCCATTTTGGAATTGTATTGGTGTTGAATTTATGTATTGGCTTATGCACACCACCCGTGGGAACCATTCTTTTTGTGGGTAGTGGAATTGCGAAAATATCTGTTTCGCAGGTCATAAAACCACTAATACCATTTTTAGTAATAATGATTATTGTTTTGCTATTAGTGAGTTATATCCCAGAAATATCGATGTTTTTACCAAAATTATTTAATTTATAAATACGAATCAAACAAATAAATGAAAAAAGTAGTAACATTTGGAGAAATCATGTTAAGATTGGCTCCTCAAGGATTTTTAAGATTTTCACAAGCAAATAGTTTTGATGCTATTTATGGAGGTGGAGAGTCAAATGTAGCAGTTTCTTTAGCTAATTATGGCGTTCCTGTAGATTTTATAACACGTTTACCAAAAAATGATATTGGAGAATGTGCGATGATGGAAATGCGTAAAAGAGGTGTTGGTGTAGATAAAATTGTTTGGGGTGGGGATCGTTTAGGAATCTATTTTTTAGAAACTGGCGCAGTATCTAGAGGAAGTAAAGTAGTTTATGACAGAGCTCATTCTGCAATTGCCGAAATTGAATTGGGAATGATTAATTGGGAAAAAGTATTTGAAGGTGTTGAATGGTTTCATTGGACAGGGATTACGCCAGCAATTTCTCAAGGAGCTGCAGATGTTTGTTTAGAAGCTGTAAAAGCAGCTAGTAGACTCGGAATTACTATTTCTACCGATTTAAATTACCGTGCTAAATTATGGCAATACGGAGGTAATCGTGAAGCTATTATGACCGAACTTACATCGTATTGTGATGTGATTTTAGGAAATGAAGAAGACGCTGAAAAACATTTTAACATCAAACCCGAAGGATTGGATATTACCACACAGGGGCACGATGTGAAAGCAGAAGCGTTTTTATCAGTTTGTAAACAAATGATGGTAAAATTTCCAAGAGCTAAAAAGGTAATTACAACGTTAAGAGGATCCATATCTGCATCTCATAATACGTGGGCTGGGGTTTTATATGATGGAACAAAAATGTATGAATCACGTCAATATCAAATTACAGATATAGTAGATAGAGTTGGTGGTGGAGATTCATTCATGGGAGGTTTAATTTACGGATTAATAACATATCCAGAAGACGATCAAAATGCATTGGATTTTGCAGTAGCAGCCTCTTGTTTAAAACACACTATTAAAGGTGATGCTAACTTAGTAACTGTTGAAGAAGTAAATAAATTAATGGGAGGTGATGCCTCTGGAAGAGTTGCTAGGTAAAAAAAAGATTATTAATTAAGTTTGTTTTATTGGAAAACTGGGCTATTCATTTAGCTCAGCCTTCCTTATTAATCATCCATTTATAATAACAGCTCAATAAACAACTAAAATAATGGCACAATTTACACGAATAGAAGTTGCAACTGCAATGAAAGAAACAGGGATGATTCCACTGTTTTTTAGTAATGATATTGAATTAAGTAAGAACGTATTAAAAGCCTGCTATGATGGTGGGGCTCGTTTAATGGAGTTCACAGCTCGGGGTGATTTCGCTCATGAAGTTTTTGGTGAATTAACAAAGTACGCTATTGCGGAATTACCAGGCATGATTATGGGTGTGGGGTCTGTTACTGATGGAGCTGCAGCATCCTTATATATGGCTTTAGGGGCAAACTTTATTGTGACTCCAGTATTAAGAGAAGATATTGCCATTGCTTGTAACCGCCGTAAAGTGTTATGGTCTCCTGGCTGTGGAACGTTAACAGAAATAGCTAGAGCTGAAGAATTGGGTTGCGAAATAGTAAAATTATTTCCTGGAGATATATACGGACCGCAATTTGTAAAAGGAATCAAAGGCCCTCAACCTTGGACTAGTGTAATGCCAACCGGAGGTGTTGCTCCAAATAAAGAAAATTTATCAGCTTGGTTTGCTGCAGGTGTAACTTGCGTTGGAATGGGCTCTCAATTAATTTCAAAAGAAATTATTTTGAATAAAAATTATGCAAAATTAGAACAAGATGTAGAAAAAACACTAGCTCTAATTCATTCAATTAGAAATAATATCAAATTTTAATTTAACGATGCCTAATTTGATATTAAAAATTTTAACGGTTACATTTATACTTGGATCTTAAAATTTATGCTTTTCTCAGAATTACAAGGAACCAATCGATTATGTGAATCCTCATATAGACACGCACCAATCGAGATAGTTTTTCTTTGCTTCAGCGGCTAGACCATTTGGTATGATAGGACTAAGTCCAAATACCCAAGTAAAAGGAAGTTGGAAATCTGGTTATTTATAAGATTCATTACACGTGTGAAATTTCTCTCATATACATGGTGGGCAATTATTTGGTATTCCTGTAATGCCCACAGTTTGAAAATTTAAAGGGCATCTAGGCATGGAATCCTATAAGTCATCTTTTAGTCACGATGATGAAATTGTAAAGCCAGGTTATCATAAAATTGTTTTAAAAGATTATATGATTAAGGCAAAATTACCTTCTACATCAAGAGTAGGATTTCATAAATACACGTATCCAAAAGATAGTAGGAAACATGTGATTTTTGATATTGGGGCTCTTTTGGCATATTCTAAAATGGACTCGGCTCATGTTCAAAAAATTAGTGATTATGAAATTGCTGGTTATAGCATTATGGGGCACACCATGCGACGGCCAAAATCAACTTATGTCTCTTTTGTTGCGCGCTTTGACCAACCTATCACAAACTTTGGAACTTGGAAAAACGGAAAACTGGTTAAAGAAAATATTGATAAATTAACAGGAGAAAATACTGGAGCCTATGTTGCATTTGACAAAGGGCAAAGCAATATTTTACATATGAAAGTCGCTATTTTTTATACAAATATTGGACAAGCCCGATTGAATATGGATACCAAACTCAACCATTGGAATTTTGACAAGGTTGTTTTACCATCTAAAAATGAATAGGTTAAATTCCCAGCTATTACCTGTTATAGTGTCATTTGAGGTTTGCCTCCTTTTTTACTTTCCCAGTGGAAGGCACCATTAGCATCAAAAATTAAGTTTAAACTCTTTTTTGGAGTTGCTGGTTTTCTAAATTTAGGAACTACAAGTTTCATTTTGTTAATAATGGCTCTGTTATTTTCATCACTTATGAGATTATTCCATTCATTGTAATCGTCCTTTAAATTATAGAACTCTTCTCCGCCATCGTTGTAATAGATATATCTGTAATTATTATTTACAACAGAATAACTACCTCTTTCATGATAAGGAATAAACAAATCTCTATCTGTTGAATTTGTTTTCATTAAATGTGGAACTACAGACTCACCATCCAATTGATGTTGTTTCGGCAAATTGCATAATTCCATGAGTGTAGGATATAAATCAATTAGACCTACGGTACTTTCTACTCTTTTATTCTTTGGAATATTCGCTCCAGAAATAATCAATGGAACCCTAGAAGTTTCACTCCATAAAGTATGTTTACCCCAATTTCCTTTTTCTCCTAAATGATACCCTTGATCACTCCAAAAAATTACAATGGTGTTGTCTTTATAGATACTAGTTTCCAAAGCATCTAAAACTTCTCCTAACAATCCGTCTGCATAAGAAACTGCAGCTAAGTAGGCACGTACTGCCTCTTTAACAGCTCCTATTTCTTCAAGGGTTTTTTGAATGTTACTTCGATTGGTCATTTTTCTACGCATGTCGTCTGGCAAATCATCTAAATCATTTTTAGGTAATTCAGGAACTTGAATCTCGTCAACATCATACAAGTCAAAATATTTTTGAGGCGCATAATTTGGAAAGTGAGGTGTATAAAGTCCTAGTCCAAGGAAAAAAGGATTGTCATGTTTTTGTTTCAACAAATCACAAATCCACTTTGTTCGTTTTACGCCCATCATTTTGTCACTATCTTCATTAGGTATAGGTCCCCATTCTAAAAACGCTCCTCCTGTTAATTTCTCACCTGTTTTTCTATAATAGGGACTGTATGGATATGGAGTTGGTAATGGTAGGTCATCACCATGGTATCCGGTTTCAAATCCTATTTTACGAACTTCCTCATTACGGGCATAATATTCATCCCAACCATCAAGATCTACAAAACCGGCTCTGTGGTGAAATAACTTTCCAGCACCAAAGGTATTGTAGCCTGCTTGTTTAAACGCTTCGTGTAGAGGCACTAAATCTGGATAATCATAATAATATACTTCATCTTGATAACATCCTGTAGTGGTAGATTGTAAACCGGTCCAAATAGCAGTTCGAGAGGGAGCACAGTAGGAATTAGGTGCGTGTGCATTTGTAAATGTTACACCCATTTTTGCCAACCTATCCATATTTGGTGTTATGGCCTGTTTATATCCTAACGGATTTACAAAATCGTTCATATCGTCAACCGCAAAAAAGATAATATTTGGTTGCTTAACAGTTTGAATTTTAGATTTGCTTGACAAATCTTTTGTCTTAGAAGACGAACATCCATATAAAATTGAAATAATAAGAATTAGGTTGATAAATAATTGATGCTTCATGATTTTATGGTCATTGTATTAAGTAAAATTTCCTTCTGTTTTTAACTGGTTTTGGTTTGTGAAACTGTTTATTGAGTGCAATATAAAGGCGAAGGATTATTTTTTAATTAATATTTCATTAATTCAGTGTGATTTGAGTAAATATTTTAAAGTTATTGTTATTTATTGTCTTCAATTAATTGATATTAATTCAAAATTAACTCTTAATTAATATGATGTTGTTTTATTTGTAATTAATTACATTTAGAATTAAAGTAAAATGATAAAAGGAATATTTTTAAATGTGTTTTTAGGAGTTCTCTTATTTTCTGAATTAGGTTTTGCTCAGGAGAATCAGCATCCAAATGTTATTATAATTATGACAGATGACCAAGGGTATGGCGATCTTGGAATTACAGGGAATCCCCATGTACATACACCTGTTATTGATTCCTTTGGGAATAAAAGTATTAGGTTTAATAATTTTTATGTTTCACCGGTATGTGCTCCGACCCGATCAAGTTTAATGACAGGGCGGTATTCCTTGCGCACCGGAATGCGAGATACGTATAATGGTGGTGCAACAATGGCCTCAAACGAAGTTACTATTGCTGAAATGCTAAAACAAGCAGATTACAAAACGGGTGTTTTTGGTAAATGGCATTTAGGAGATAATTATCCATCGAGACCAAGTGATCAAGGATTTGATGAGTCTCTTATACATCTTAGTGGAGGTATGGGACAAGTCGGCGATTTTACAACTTATTTTCAGGGAGACAGAAGTTATTTTGATCCGGTTCTTTGGCATAATAATGAAAAACAGCCATATGAAGGTTATTGCTCAGATATCTTTGCTAATAAGGCAATTGATTTTATAGAAGAGAACAAAGATGGTCCCTTTTTCTGCTATTTGGCATTTAATGCTCCTCATACGCCTTTGCAAGTTCCAGATTCGTATTTTCAAATATATAAAGATATTGATCCTTCAAAAGGTTTCGAAAACGATGATAAACCTTTTGCAAAAATGAGTGAAAAAGAGAAAGAAGATACCAGAAAAGTATATGCTATGGTCACGAATATAGATGATAATATAGGCAAACTTTTAAAGAAATTAGAGGACTTAAATATTTCAGAAAACACTATTGTTATTTTTATGACCGATAATGGACCTCAGCAAACACGATATGTGGATGGTATGCGAGGACTGAAAGGAAGTGTGTATCAAGGAGGTGTAAGAGTTCCTTTTTATATGCGATACCCAGCACTCACCACAAATGATAAAGATATAAATACCACTGCAGCTCATTTAGATATTTTACCAACCTTATCAGAATTATGTAACGTACCCCTTCCAAAGAATAGGATAATTGACGGAAAAAGTTTAGTGCCACTTATTTATGATAAAAAAGTTGATTGGGAAGATAGGGGTTTGTTTTTTTATTGGACTAGACGGTATCCAGAACTCTATAATAATATTGCTTTTCATAAAGATGGTTTTAAGTTAGTTGGTATGACCGATTATGATGCTGAGATCGAAGACTTTGAATTGTTTAATCTTACTAAAGACCCTTATGAACAACACAATTTAGTTGAAGAACAGAGCGAGATAGCCTTACATTTAAAAGAGGAATTTGATAAGGTTTATAAAGAGTTGATTGTTTCTGAAAACCTCATCAATCCCCAAAGAATTATAATTGGAAGCGATTATGAAAACCCAATAGTGTTGAATAGGAACGATGCTGGTGGTGAACGAGCAATTTGGAATAAAGAAGAAATTTATGGGAAATGGGATGTGAGTATTGAGCAGGGATACTATAATATAAAATTCAAATTTATCAAACCTGTTGAAAAAGGAGGGGAAATGTATATGGAGACAAGAGGGATTATACATCAAAAAAAGAATCTTGTGGAAGCGACTGATCTAATTGAAATGAAAAATGTATTTCTATCAGAAATGGATAGTGAGTTTATTCCATTCTATACCATAAAAGGCAAAAGAATATTTCCTTTTTGGGTAGAACTAGAAAAAATCAAAAGTGTTACTCCTTGAGTATCAGAGACAAAATAATAGGTGTAATTGATAGTAATGTTCAATAATATTACCATTAATTAAAATCAATCATTTAAAAGGTTAAGATGTCAGAATTCAAATATTTACAGGTGTTCTCAATAATATTATTGTTTATGTTTTCTTGATGCAAGACAAAAGATGTAAACCCTTACAATCTTGAACCAAAAATGGAGCTATTGAAAGCTAAAAAACAAATTGAAGAAAGAATTGAACGTGAAATATGGCATCGTGAATATCAAAAGCAAAAACAAATTGAAGAAGCACAAAAAGCACGGGCACAGGAAGAAGTGGATAAATTCAAGTTACTTAAGACCAACGCAAAACGTTGGAAAGAAACAGTTGAAATTAGAAATTACATCCAAGCCGTCGAAACAAATGCTATCAACACCAACACACTAACAACAGAATTGCAAGATTGGATAATTTGGGCAAATCAAAAAGCCGATTGGAACGATCCAATCATCCAAAAGGAAGATGAATATTTTAACAATGCTTCTCATTGGAAATAGCACCATTTACAGCAGTATTCCGTTCCATTGCATTGCACTTTATACAGCTTTCAATTCCGCGCAGTAAAAACCACTGAAGAGGTGGTATTTACTTTTTGCCTTTGCGCTCTGAAATTCGTTTCCATTAGAATAGTTACAACAAGAAACAAACATCCGTGCAGGTAATAAGGTGTTCGTCATTTGTTCCATTTTGTTCCATAAAATACAATTAAAAATGCTCCTTTGTCGCATTTGTACTTGCCGTTCGTTGCACTACAATTTGTGCGCCAATGGGTGCTCATTGCAGTGCACTCACTTATTTTATTGCACACACTACACGCATTCCTCACGCACAGCTACTTTTGTACCCAAACCCTTTAATGTTTTGCTGCGCAAGGCTTTTTATTGGGTACAACCGCTGTTTCATAATTTTGGCTCGCCTGCTGCTCACTCCGGGCTGATCGGGTTGTCACAGTTTTTGCGGTACTTACTTCAGAAATAGAAAATCCATTTTGCAACTAATTTAACCACTCCTTAGCACTCGTGATTAAAATAGTTTGCAAACGCGCACAAGAGCAAGATATTCCGTTCATCATTCATCGTTTTGGCACTTCGCTAATTCAACATAATCAATAATTAGCATCCTATCAAACCAACAACTAAAAACAAGCAGCTAATAACCAATAGCGAAGTGCACAGCACGCTGAATTCTTCACTTCATATCTTGCCCTTGCCTTTCCCACCTCATACATTTGAATACAAAAAATGTAAGCAAAAATAGCGCCAACCCTGCGTGTGCCACGTAGTTGTTGCACGCACTTATTCCGTTGTCAACGTGCTTTTGCCCCAACACCCTTCGTTCAGCTCGCGGCGGCTCGCCTAAATGCTATCGCATTTTTGCTTGCGATTACCTGCGG
>BS_KBA_SWE02_21mDRAFT_10000172_pt1 | contig 22714 bp, 23 predicted proteins | sample BalSeasSWE02_21m_FD_9196 | JGI IMG/M metagenome (IMG submission 9196)
TAAAATTGGCAGACGAAATTTTAAAGCTAATTGCCAACAATCCGTATAAAATTGCCTTGGAACGTTTTGAATGGGGTTCAAATAGTGATGTTTTAAATCAGGCAATGATTTTATGTATAACCCACAGGTTAACAGGTGAAGAAAAATATTTAACGGGGGCAGAGCAAATTACAGATTATATTTTTGGTAAAAATGCAACTGGCTATAGCTTTTTAACAGGTTTTGGGTCTAAAAAAGTCATGTTTCCACACCATCGTCCAAGTGGTGCAGATGGTATTGTAGAGCCAATCCCAGGTTTTATCGCAGGCGGTCCAAACAAAGATCAACAAGACAAATCAACAGTTAAGTACAATTCGGAATTACCAGCCAAATCGTATATGGATATTGAAGATAGTTTTGCTTCAAATGAAGTTTGTATCAACTGGAATGCTCCTGCAGTTTATGTACTGGGATATTTAGAACAAGTTCATAATTAAAACCTTCATCATTTTTTAATTAAAACATTAGTAGAATCTCTTATATTTGTTAGGATATTAAAGATGACACAATGAAAAAACAATTGAAAGAAATAAAATTAGGTATTGGCTTAGGACCGATACGATTTGGTATGACCAAGGCTGAAGTGAAACTTATTTTAGGAGACGCAACAAATGAAGAAACATTTTCTTATTCAGATTCGGACGAAGATATGACAGAGTGTTGGGATTATCAAGAATTAGATTTGTCGTTAAATTTTGATGAAGAAGAAAATTGGAAATTAACCATGATTTCGGTGACTTCTAAATTTTATGAATTGGAGGGTGTAAGTTTGATTGGTTTAAATGGGGAAGGACTATTGGCACAATTAAAGAAATTGGATATAGGCAAAGTTGAAATTGAAGATTTTTCTGAAGAGGATATTTTTGATAATGAATTGATTGAAATTGAAGATAAATCGCTTAGTTTTTGGTTAAATGATGATGTGTTGGATGAAATTCAATGGACACCATTTTTTATTGATGAAGACACCCTAAACTGGCCGAAATAATTTTTAATAAGCATCTTAATTAGTTAAAAAAATTAATTTCAAATTTTTTAATTGACAATAGTTAATTGAAAGCATATGCTTTTTAGTTAAACTTTAATTATTTTTTACTCGAGTACTTCAATGAAAATACCATTAGATAGGTTAAATCAAGAACTTAAAAATAATTTATTGTTTTGGATGAACAATGGCATTCAACATGACACGAATCGGCTCTATGCTAATGTTTCTGTTGATGGAATTCCAGATCTTTCTGCTCCAATTGGAGTTATGTATTTGAGCCGAGTACTTTATGGCGCTTCAACTGCTTGTAGGGTTTTAGAAACAGAATCGTTTGCAGTTTTGGCAGATGTCAGTTTTAAGCAATTGAAAGAATTTTACAATCCTAAAGGTGGATTTTATTGGGCAAAAAGTGTTTCAAATATACCGATTCACGATAGTGAAAACGTCAACATGGCGCAAGCTTTTGTATTGTATGGTTTATTGGCTTATGCTGGTTTAAGACCTTCTCTAGAGCTTGATAAAATGATTGAACTGCAGTCCGATTTTATTATAAAAAATTTATATGACACCAAAAATGGTGGTTTTATTGATGGCTTTGATGAAAATTGGATTCTAGGACCAACACCTTCAAAGGCGTTTGGAACTCATATTCACTTATTAGAATCGTTTGTGAAATTATATGAGTACAATAAAAATGAAAAAATAGCACAGCTTATTGAACAGTTGATTACAATAATTTTACAATATTTCATAACTAAAGATACTTACGATTGTTTGCATAGACTCACGCCTGATTGGAAAGAAAAACAAAACGAAATATGGGCAGGTCATAATGCTGAATGTAGTTGGATTTTGTGCCAGGCGGCAAAGGTTATAAAAAATGAAAGCCTTACTATAAAATGCAATGCACTTTCTTTTAAAATGATGCAACAAGTAATTAAGAAGGCTTGGGATACAAAAAAAGGAGGCGTGTATAATGTCTTGAAAAATGATTTGCCTACCAAGGGTTTTAAAATTTGGTGGCCTCAAGCTGAAGTAGTATTGGCGCTTTTAAATTGTTATAGCATTTCAAAAGATGAAAAGTATAAGAAGCACGTGGTTGAACTTATGGATTATATTAGTAATAATTTTATTGCTGAAAATGGAGAATGGTATACCGAAATTTTTGACAATGGAAAACCAAATACTTCAATTCCAATTATTCATTTCTGGAAATCCATGTACCATACAGTACGCTATTATGCAGAGGTTATAGAAAATAATTGAAAAAAATTAGTTTATAGGTTGATTATTTATAAACCCAATAGATTCGATATTGAACCTTTCAGACTGTTCTATATTAACCACATGACCACAATTTTTTATAATCAATAAAGTGGATTGTATATGGTTTAAAGCTATAATTTTAATCGCTGGTAAAAACAAATGGTCTTCTTCACCCATAATATACAAGGTCGGAATTTTAATTTCGTTTGTTCTAAAAAAACGCAACAATGGGTTTATTTCTGAGGTTAGTTTAAACCAACGAATAAACTCTTTTTGGTATAATTTTTTAGCTTCATTTACAAAAATAAGTCGTGATTTTTTATGATTCTTCCGAGGCATTATAATAAATGCAAACAATTTGTAAAGCAACAAATAAGGAACTACCGATTTACATAAAACTCCAACACGCATTAACAATTGCGATTTAAAGTTTAGTTTCATAATAGCACCGCCCATGATCATACTTTTTACACGTTCAGGGTATTTTTCGGCTAAATTTCGAATCAAAATGGTACCTAAGGAAATGCCTGTAAAATGAGATGTTTTTATTTTTAAATGGTCAATTACATCAACAATATCATTTGTTATTGAATCAAACGTATATTTCTCGGTAAATGCATTTTTAAAGGTAGATTTACTATTTCCATGACCTCTCAAGTCCAACACCAAAACATTAAAATGTGAGCTAAAACTGCGAATTTGCTTAAACCAAATAGAAGAACTTCCGCCAGCACCATGCACAAAAGTCACCCATTCTGTGGCGGTTTTGTGTAAATATGTGGTGTAATTAAGCAATATAGAATTAGTTATTTTTTGCTAAAATAACTAAAACCAAGTTATAAAAGTCATAAAATATTACCACCATACAACAAAGAATTTTTGAGTTTCTCCATTAGGTTGCTTCAACCAACACAAAGGCGAAGTTTTGTTTTCAAGGATAGTTGTTATTTTTATAGAAAATTTTTCATAAGAAATCCAGTTGGTTTGTGTTTGAATATTTTGCAACCAGTTTACTTTTGAAGGGGTAAAGAATTTGCAATTCGAAAGTTGATTTAATTCATCTTGATGAAGATAAAAGCCTATTACACATTCATTATTTATAAGTTGAAAATTATTTTTTTGATATTGAATTGGCACAAAAAGTTGTGCTTTAAAATAGACAAACTGCTTCATTTCTGAAGCTTTAATGTGTAATTTTTCTAATAAAGCTTCAGTGTGACTATTGAATAAAAGGGGCAGTTGTTTCTCTTTTAATTTGGTAAGTTTTTTAACAAGATTGTCATTTCGATTAGGCCCAATCCAATGTTCAATTTCCGAATTTCCGAAGCTTTCATCATATAAATAAAACTTATAAATAACTTCTAAATGAATTGGTAAATTATTTTTTAGAAGGATAAAATCCAGTTCGCCAACTGTTGTTTTTTCGTTTTGAATCTGGCAGTTTTCAGCTAAAATTGATATTGATTTTTGGTTTTTTAATTCATTTTCAACAAAGCGTTCTACGCGTTTTCCCAATCGCAAATATTTTTGAATGATTCCTTCAAAAATTGTTGGTTTTGCTGGTGAAATTTCAAATTGTTTCAGCCCAAAAATGGAATGAGAGTTCCAAAGTAAAGGCGTGTTTAAAAAACCTTGATATTGAAATTGTATATCTTTTGAATTTAAATCCATCATAGTGCTAAAATACATAATTCAACAATTTAAAAATTAAAACAAATTATAAAGTATATTTGCTGCCTGAAAAAAGGAGAATATGTGTGCTGTTAAAAGTGATAAAGTTGGTGAACATCAAATAGATGAATGCATTTCCATACTTGAAAAGTTGGTTGAAAATGGAAGTCAGATATTTGAACTTTCTGAAGAAAAACGTGTAGCTTTATTGAAGGCTGCAGGTTTACTTTCGCGTCCAAATAAAGATGAGTTTGTGAAGTGGAAGAAAGATGCTGAAAAAACTGCAAAACGAAAAATGATTGCAAAAGACAGGCATGCACGTAAAGAAACTGGTATTAGAAGTGCTCGTGAAGCTTCTGTATTTGTGGCTCCAAAATTAATATCACTTACAAAACAACAAGAAATAGATTTAGAATTAGAATCGCCTAGAAACTGTTATGTATGTAAAGCTGTGTACACAAAATTGCATCATTTTTATGATACCATGTGTACCGAATGTGGTGATTTTAATTATGCCAAGCGTTTTCAGACAGCTGACTTAACTGACCAAGTTGCAATCATTACAGGGTCTCGTTTAAAAATAGGATATCACATTACTTTAATGTGTTTGCGCGCTGGTGCAACGGTTGTTGCAACAACTCGTTTTCCTGTAGATTCGGCATTGCGTTTTTATCAGGAAGATGATTTTTCAAAATGGGGACATCGTTTAAAAATTCACGGACTCGATTTACGTCATATTCCAAGTGTGGAGATTTTTTGTAATTATATTGAGCAACATTATGGGCGATTGGATATTTTAATAAATAATGCTGCTCAAACTGTAAGAAGACCTTCAGGATTTTACCATCATTTGATGGCAAATGAAACCATGAATTTAGATTTATTACCAAAATCGGCTAAAACTGTTTTGGCAGATCATTTTGAATGCCTGCAAGAATTAAAATCGCTGAGTGCTGATGCTGTAATGAATCAAAATAAAAATTTACCAGTTACTTGGCACGGTCCCGAACCTGGAATTGGTTTGAGAGCTTCGGCTCAATTGTCTCAAATTCCGTATAGTTTTGACAATTCTTTAAAAGCGAGTGAAGTTTTTCCAGAAGGAGAATTGGATGCTGATTTACAGCAAGTTGATTTAAGGAAAACCAATAGTTGGCGTTTAAAATTGGGTGAAATTGAAACTACTGAAATGATAGAGGTTCAGTTGGTTAATTCTGTAGCGCCGTTTGTATTGTGTAATCGTCTTTCAAATATTATGAAGAAAGAAAATACAGGAATAAAACACATTATCAATGTTTCGGCAATGGAAGGTAAATTTCACCGTTTTAAAAAACAAGATCGTCATCCACATACCAATATGGCTAAAGCAGCTTTAAATATGATGACACATACAAGTGCATCAGCTTTTTCAAAAGATGGGATTTATATGAATGCTGTTGATACTGGTTGGGTTACCGATGAAGATCCAGTTGAATTGTCGAAGAAAAAAGTAGAGGTACACGATTTTCAACCACCTTTAGATATTGTTGATGGTGCTGCACGTGTAATGGATCCGTTATTTGATGGGATTAACACAGGGAAACATTGGTGTGGTAAATTCTTAAAAGACTATATGCCTATAGATTGGTAAATCAATACACTTTATAAATGGGCAGTTTTAAATAGGCAGTTTCGTAATAAGGTGATTGTTTATAAACAAAATCTAATTGTGCTCTCGGATTTTCAGCAAAAGCTTTATCGGTTTTCACTTTTAATGATAATGAATCTCTAACGGAAGGATTTTCGATTAAAAATTGTTCGGCAATATCTTCAAAAACATAGGCCGAATAACCTTCTTTTTGTTGTAAAATAGTATCGAAGAAATTCCAGTTAAAAAACGAATCTGTTGCAGATGATTCTAATGTTTCGATAATATAACGAACACCTTCTTGATTGACAGGGATATAAATATCCCCAGACTTAAATTGCACCAATTTTGTTGAAGTTGTAACAGTTGTATTGTAATGTGGATAATGTCCTTCATAGGCATTTTTACTGGTTTCAAATGCTTCAATATGTTGTGCTTCAACAGTGATTATAGTGTCGTTTTTAAAAACGGTATATTTAATATGATTATCGTTTAAACGTTCTAGAACTTTCCACCAGCCTTGTTTTAAAATATATGCCATCGGAATTTCAATTTCTTTTGAAACCACAAACTGATTGTAATAATTTACAGGCTTTGTATATGGTTTAGAACGATCATAAAACAAACGTTTTCCATTGGTAACTTTACTGTCTATATAACTACTTTCGAAGCCTTTAAAATCTAAAATGGAAAAATTCGAATTATCTAATTCGTAAGTTATTGGATAGGTTTTCTTTTCTAAAATTTGGGCTACTGCATTATTGTGTAGGGCTTTAATTTCAATACTATTTTCAATGGTGAAATTAAGCAAACTTTCCATAAATGCATAGGATTGCTCAACGCGTTGTTTGTATGGTTTTAGCATATGAGTTTCAATCATCATTCCTAAAGTATTGAACAAAGTTGTATAGCCTGTTGAATAACGTGGCGAATCAAAAAACTGACTAAATCCGTCTTCTGGAGTTGTTCCCCAAACATTTACATAAGGTGTAATAATAATGTCTTTTTTCAATAATGAAGCTTCCATTTCTGGTCGCATTTTGTCTTCAATAAAAATACCTAAATCGTTTCCTAGCTTATTGTGTTGCGTAAATAAATGTGTAATTGCATATTGATAATCGGCGCCGTTACTTACGTGATTGTCAATAAAAACATCAGGATTTACCAAATGAAATATTTCAGCAAAAGTGCGTGTGTTTTTTGTGTCGGCTTTTATAAAATCTCGGTTTAAATCATAATTTTGAGCATTTCCTCTAAAACCGTATTCTTTTGGACCGTTTTGATTTACACGAGTTGTGCTGTTTCGATTTAATGAGCCACCTACATTGTAAACGGGAATTACTGCTATAACAACATTTTCTAATTTTTTTATTTTTGCTGAATCTTGAGCCAAATCTCTTAAAAGCATCATGGAAGCATCAATACCATCCGATTCTCCGGGATGAATTCCATTATTAATTAAAATAACAGTTTTACTTGCTAATTTTTTAAAATCGAATTCTTTTGTAGGACTTAAAACCACCAAATGCAAAGGATTTCCACTGTCGGTTTCACCAATTTCTTGAATGCTAATTTCAGAGTATGCGTTTGCTAATTGCTTATAATATGCAATGGTTTCAGCATAAGTTGTTGTTTCTGTACCTTCAGATTTTTCAAATTTTGTTGTAAAATCGTAGTTAGAAGATTGTTCTTTTTCAGTACAAGAAAAAAATGCAACTAAAAGAAAAACATAGAAAAAATTCTTCATAAAAAAGTTTATTTTTTAGAAACACTTTTAGGAACAAATTTAGAAATATCACCACCATGTCTATAAACATCACGTACAATACTTGAACTTATATAGGCTGTATTTGCGGATGTCAATAAAAATACTGTTTCAATTTCTGATAATTTTCTATTGGTTTGTGCAATGGCTTTCTCAAACTCAAAATCTGCTGGATTTCTTAAGCCTCTTAAAATAAAATTAGCCTTTACTTTGGTGCAATAGTCTGTTGTTAAACCAGAGTAAGTTTCAACTTTTACTTTAGGTTCATTTTTATAATTTTCTTTGATGAAATTGATTCGCTCTTCTAATGTAAACATATATTTTTTATCGGCATTTATACCAATAGCAATAATAATTTCATCAAATAAAGGCAAAGCCCTATTTACAATATCTACGTGACCTAAGGTAATTGGGTCGAAGGATCCAGGGAAAATTGAGCGTCTCATAATTACTTGTTTAATGCCATTTCAATGGCGTTGTGAAAAAGTGTAGGTAAACTTATTCCTGCAGCGGCTGCTTGTTGCGGAATTATACTTGCAGATGTTAAACCTGGGACTGTATTCATCTCTAAAAAATGAGGTTCACCTTTTACTAAAATATATTCTGATCTTGAAAAACCGCTCATATTCAATATTTGATACACTTGTGAAGCTACTTTTTCAAGTTTTTCATGAATTTCATCCGAAATTCTGGCAGGTGTAATTTCTTGCGATTTTCCTAAATACTTGGCGTCGTAATCAAAAAAATCGTTTTCACTTACAATTTCTGTCATAGGTAAAACCTTAATTTTTCCTTCAAATTCAATTACGCCAATGGTAATTTCTGGACCATCTAAAAAAGATTCAATCAAAATTTCAGTATCTTCTTTATAAGCTTTTTCAATGGCAGGAATCATTTCTTCAGCAGTTTTTACTTTTGAAATTCCAAAACTAGAACCTGCATTGTTTGGTTTTACAAAGCAAGGTAAACCTACTTTTTTAATAATTTCTTCAACATTTATTTCGTCGCCTTTATCTAAGAAATATGAAGTTGCTGTTTTAATTCCATATTGTTTAACTACGCTTAAACAATCACGCTTATTAAATGTAAGTGCCATTTGGTAAAATGGTGCCGAAGTATGTTTTAATCCAATTAAATCAAAATAGGCTAAAATGGTTCCATCTTCACCCGGATGCCCATGAATTGCATTAAAAACACAATCGAAATTTATTTTTTCCCCGTTCACTTCAGCAGAGAAATCGTGTTTGTTAATTGGATATTTGTTTCCGTGGTCATCAGCCAAAAACCATTTATTTTTAAGGATATGCACTTTGTAAGTGTTGTAAATATCTTTTGAAATATTTTGACACACAACATTCCCACTCTTTAAGGAAATATCAACTTCCGAAGAGTAGCCACCCATAATTATGGCAATATTTTTTTTCATTTTTAGTTATATTCTATTAATACAAACTTACTATTATTAGTTTAAAGTTTAAAGTTTGGAGTTTGAAAGTTTTAATAGAAGTATGAGGTTTTATTCAATTCGACAATTAAACAAATAAACGATTAAACAAATCAGTACAAAAAAAAGTATCTTTGCACAAAATAAATAAAGGAATATGAGTTTAATTCAATTTGTAAAGTCTAAAACATTTTTAAAACAATTGGCATTTGCTGCTGTTGGATTTTTTGTGGTAATTTTTGCATTGGCTAAATGGTTGAATATTTCTACCAATCATGACCAGAAAATTGAAGTTCCAAATCTAGAAAAAATGAGTTTAAGTGCTGTTGAAAATGCGCTGGAAGATTTAAATTTGAATTTTGTTGTAATTGATTCTGCAAGCTATAATCCTGATTTCCCTAGAAAATCTGTAATAGAACAAAGTCCGGAAGCTGGTAGTTTTGTTAAGGAAAACAGAAAAATTTATTTAACATTGAATCCATCTAGTTTTGAAGATGTTGTGATTCCAAATGTATTTGGAAAAACAAAAAGACAAGCTTCCTCACAATTAATTGCTGTTGGTTTAAAAATAAATCCTGAAGATACTTATATACCAGATATTGCAAAAGATGTTGTTAGAGGATTGTTATTTAACGGAAAAGAACTAAAAGAAGGCGATAAAATTCGTAAAAATTCTGTAATAAAGTTGAAATTAGGAGATGGAGAAGGTATAGAAAGATTTGATGAGAATATAGAAACTATTGAAACAGAAGAGATTGAATAATGAATATTGAAGAAATAGAACAAGAAGAATTTTACGAGCATTTTAATTATGTTGCTCATCAAGGACAAGAACCTTTGAGAGTTGATAAATTTTTAATGAATTTTATTGAAAATGCAACGCGAAATAAAATTCAGCAAGCTGCAAAAGCTGGGAATATTTTAGTGAATGATGTAGCTGTAAAATCTAATTATAAAGTAAAACCTCACGATGTTGTTCGGGTAGTTTTAGCACATCCACCACATGAAAACTTATTGGTTGCTGAAGATATTCCTTTAGATATTTTGTTTGAAGATGACCAAGTGATTGTTGTTAATAAACCAGCCGGAATGGTAGTGCATCCTGGACATGGAAATTACAGTGGAACTTTGGTGAACGGTTTAATTCATCATATCGAAAATTTACCAAACAATTCAAATGAACGACCAGGATTGGTGCATAGAATTGATAAAGATACCAGTGGTTTGTTGGTAATTGCAAAAACTGAATTCGCCATGGCGCATTTATCAAAGCAGTTTTATGACAGATCAACTGAGCGTTTATATTATGCATTGGTTTGGGGAAATGTTGAAGATGAAAAGGGCACTATTGAAGGAAATATTGGCAGGAGTTTAAAAAACAGATTGCAAATGAGTGTTTTTCCCGAAGGTGATTTTGGAAAACATGCTGTTACACATTATAAAGTTATAGAGCGTTTTAGCTATGTTACTTTGGTAGAATGTAAGTTGGAAACTGGTAGAACCCATCAAATTAGAGCGCATTTTAAACATATTGGTCATACGCTTTTTAACGACGAACGTTATGGAGGAAATGATGTTTTAAAAGGTACCACATTTACAAAATACAAGCAGTTTGTAGATAATTGCTTTAAAGTATTACCAAGACAAGCACTGCATGCCAAAACATTGGGTTTTGAACACCCAACCACCAAAGAATTTATGCAATTTAATTCTGAAATTCCTCAAGACATTGTCGAATGTTTGGAGAAATGGAGAAACTATACAGTAAATCAAAAGGATTAATATGCATAATTTTGATGTTGAAAATTGGAATCGAAAGCAGCAATTCGAGTTTTTCAAAAACTATGAAGATCCTTTTTTTAATATAACAGCCAATTTAGAAGTAACCAATCTTTATGATTTTTGTAAACAAAATGAATTGTCGTTTTCTTTGGCGTGTATTTTTGTAGCTATAAAACATATCAATGAAATTCCGGAATTTAAACTTCGTATAAAAAATAAAAGGGTTGTGCAATTTGATTTTGTGACTATTGGTTCAACTGTTTTGAACGATGACAATACATTTTCCTTTTGTGATTTCCCTTATAAAACGACTATTTTTGAATTTGTAACCGATGGTAAAAATATTATTGAAGACCATAAAAAAGGGGTAAAGTTTGATCCGAAAGAAGAAGAATTAGGAATTGTACATTGTTCAACAATGCCTTGGATTTCATTTTCGGGAATGAAACATGCTCGCAAAGGAGACGAAGCTTCAAAAGGTATTCCTAAAATAGTTTTTGGCGGTTTGTTTAATGAAAATAAAAGTAAAAAAATACCGTTTTCAGTAGAAGTACATCATGCGCTTATGGATGGGTATCACGTTGGTTTATTGTATGAAAACATGCAGAATTACATCAATGAATTGGTATAAATATATTGATTTACACATAACGTTATTGTATTAAATATTTTTTTTCTAGTTTATATATTACATTTATTTTTACAGTATTTTTAATGTTAAGGATTAGGAATTAATACAAAAAACTATCATTAATAATTTATGGAGGAACTTACGCTTACAACACCAGCACTATTGTTTTCAGCAATATCTTTAATTATGCTTGCTTATACCAATAGGTTTTTAGCTTATGCCGCAGTTATTAGGAATTTACATGCTGTTTATTTGGATAAAAAAGACAAATCTTTAATTTATCAAATTAAAAACCTCAAACAACGAATTAATCTTACTGTTTGGATGCAGATTTTTGGAATTTCAAGTCTTCTTTTATGTGTTCTCACAATGTTTCTTGTTTATATACATCAGCAAATGATTGCTGTTTGGGTATTTGGAATTGCATTGATATTACTCATAATATCTTTAATTCTATTAATAAAAGAAATTAAAATTTCCTCACAAGCGCTTATGCTTCATATAAGTGATATTGAGAGTCACTTAAAAGAGTTGAAGTAACAATTCCATATTTTTATAATAAGACAACACATTTTTATTTTGTGATTTTCCAATTACCACATGCATTTTTGAATTTGATAATAATAAAAATTCGTTTTCTGTTGAAGTACATCATGCGCTTATGGATGGTTACCATGTGGGCTTGTTATTTAAAAATATGCAGCAGTATATAAATGAGCTGGTATAGGTTTTAATTATTTTAGCATAATTTTATCGAATCAACTTTAATTAGAATTTGTCATAATTTATGGTAATTTTACTGTAATGAAGATAAACGAACTTATACTGTTTACTAATAATTTAGATCGGCAGATTGATTTTTATACGACTGTATTAGAATTTCCAATAGTCAATTCAACTCCTGAAACTTGCAGTTTTAAAATGGGAGATTCAATACTTACCTTACAATATAAAAGTAAAATTGTTCGGTATCATTATGCCATTAATATTCCTTCATTTAAAGAAGTTGAGGCACTTTATTGGTTAAAAGAAAGGGTTGATATTTTGTTGTTTGATGAAAAGGAAATAATCGATTTTTCTAATTGGAATGCGAAAGCCATTTATTTTTATGATTTAGATAAAAATATAGTAGAATTTATTGCACGAAAAAATTTAGATTATAAAAGTGATTTGAAATTTTCAACAAAATCGGTTTTAAGTATCAGTGAAATTGGGTTGGTATCAAATCAAATTCACAAAACATTTCAAAAGCTAAATGAATTGGCCTCAATTGAGGTTTATAGTGGAGATTTTAATCGGTTTTGCGCGGTTGGTGACGATAATGGATTGTTTATTTTAGTGAATAATAAATTAAAAAAATGGTTTCCAACGGGTGATTTAATTGAACAATCAGACTTTAAGATTAGAGGTGATTTTAATTTCGATTATACCAATGGAGAAATTATTGAAATAACTTAAATTTGTATATAAAGAAAAATAGTAAATGAAAATAGTAATATCACCAGCCAAGTCATTAGATTACGATACAAAAGTTCCAACAACACAATTTACCGAAGGAATATTTTTAAACGAAGCCGAAAAGCTAAATGGCGTTTTAAAAAAGAAATCGCCAAAGAAACTATCTGAATTAATGGGGATTTCTCCAAATTTAGGTGAATTAAACTGGCAAAGAAATCAAGATTGGCAATTACCATTTAGTTTAGAAAATGCAAAACAAGCTGTTTTTGCTTTTAAAGGCGATGTTTATATTGGTTTAGATGCATATTCATTAAAATTAGATAAAATTGAACAGTTACAACAAAAATTAAGAATACTTTCAGGTCAATACGGTTTGTTAAAACCATTAGATTTAATGCAGCCATATCGCTTAGAAATGGGAACAAAATTAAAGGTAGGTAGAAACGATAATTTATATCAGTATTGGGATACCAAAGTGACGGATGCTTTAAATTTAGAATTGACTAATAATGAGGTTCTTATAAACCTGGCAAGCAATGAGTATTTCAAAGTTTTAAAGTCAAAGTTATTAAAATCACCTGTAATTACACCGGTTTTCAAGGATTATAAAGATGGAAAATTAAAAATGATAAGCTTCTTTGCCAAAAAAGCGAGAGGTTTAATGGTTCGTTATATAGTAGATAACAATATTGAAAATATAGAAGACCTAAAAGGATTTAACTATGAAGGTTATGCATTCGATGCAAATTTATCATCAAATAAGGAGCTGGTTTTTACAAGATAAATACATATTTATTTGTATTTGTATTGATTTTTTATTTAAGTTTGCCCCATGTTTTTATAAACATATGAATGATGTATATTTTGAATCTTAATTTGTTGATTGTTAAGATTGTAAAATTAGTTTAATAAAATAATTTAACAAAGATTAAAAGATTTAATGATCTCTTTTAACCATATTTTGAAAAGCTACAACATATTAAAAGTAGTTAGATTTAACAAAACTTATTTAATAATAAGAGTGTAGTACAAACAATCTCTTTGGAACTTAATAGAAGCTTTACAAATAGCTGGGTTATTAAATGTTAAATTAAAATACTAAATGAACACAAAATACATAGATTTAATAAATCAAACTTTCGATTTTCCACAAGAAGAATTTTCTGTCGATTCTAATAAAAACTTACATTTTCATGAGATTGATACCATGAAATTAGTAGAAGAATATGGCACACCTTTAAAATTTACATATTTACCAAAAATTAGTGATAACATTCAAAAAGCTAAAGGAATGTTTGAACGTGCAATGCGTAAACATAAATATAAAGGAAGGTATAACTATTGTTACTGCACCAAAAGCTCTCATTTTAAACATGTTTTAGATGAAGCTTTGAAAAATGACATACATATTGAAACATCTTCAGCAATTGATATTGATATTGTTGAGAGTCTTAAAAAAGACGGTAAAATAACTGATAAAACTTACGTTTTATGCAATGGTTTTAAGCGTGATGAATACATTACTAAAATTCAGAAATTAATAAATTCTGGACATAAAAATTGTATTCCAATAATTGATAATTACGAAGAAATAGGGTTGCTTACTGAAGGTTTGCGCAAGAAAATAAATATTGGAATTAGAATTGCATCTGAAGAAGAACCTAAATTCGAATTTTATACTTCAAGATTAGGTATTGGATATAAAAACATTGTTGATTTTTATAGACGTGAAGTTAAAGAAAACAACAAAGTAAGTTTAAAAATGTTGCACTTCTTTATCAACACAGGAATTAAAGACAATGCTTATTATTGGAATGAACTAAACAAGTGTTTAAAAGTTTATATTAGCTTAAAGCGTATTTGTCCTACATTGGATAGTTTAAATATTGGAGGTGGATTCCCTATCAAAAATTCATTGGCGTTTGATTATGATTATGAATATATGATTGATGAGATTATTTCTCAAATTCAAAGCGCATGTGAAGAAGCAGAAGTGCAAACACCACATATTTTTACTGAGTTTGGAAGTTATACTGTTGGTGAAAGTGGAGGAGCAATTTACAAAGTATTATATCAGAAAAAGCAAAATGATAGAGAACGATGGAATATGATAAATTCATCGTTTATTACAACATTGCCAGATAGTTGGGCCATCAATAAGCGATTTATTTTATTACCTTTAAATCGTTGGAATGACGTGTATGAAAGAGTTTTATTAGGCGGTTTAACGTGTGATAGTGATGATTATTACAATTCCGATCAACATATTAATGCGATCTATTTACCAATGTATAAAGAAGAAAAGCCATTGTATATTGGGTTTTTTAACACAGGAGCTTATCAAGAATCATTAGGTGGATATGGCGGTTTACAACATTGTTTAATTCCGCAGCCTAAACATATTATTATATCAAAAAACGACGAAAATAAATTAGAATATAAAGTTTTTAAAGAAAAACAAACAGCAAATGACTTTTTAAAAATATTGGGTTATGAATAAAAGAACGTATGCAGGAATCCCTGAACAATTTAGTAAAATTGAAACTTCTAAAGTAGTTTTAATTCCAGTTCCTTATGAAGGAACAGGTACATGGCAAAAAGGAGCTAGTAAAGGCCCAGAGGCTTTTTTACAGGCTTCAGAAAACATGGAACTTTATGATATTGAAACAGATTCAGAAGTTTATAAAAATGGTATTTATTTAGCTGATGCTATTACTGAGAATAGTTCTCCTGAAAGAATGGTTGAGGAAGTTAAAAAAATAACAAAATCATATATCAGGAAAAATAAATTTGTAACACTTTTTGGTGGAGAGCACGCTATTTCAATTGGTTCAATTAGAGCTTTTAACGAGTGTTTTAGCAGCTTAACTGTTGTTCATGTTGGTGCTCATGCCGATTTACGAAAAGAATATAACGGTTCAACTTGTAACCATGCATGTGCTTTACACGAAGCTAGCCAAACAACCAATTTAATTCAGGTTGGAATTAGAAGTATGGATGTAATTGAAACCACACTTATTGATAAAGACAAAACATTTTTTGCTCATGAATTGGCTCAAGATGATTACTGGATGGAAAATGCTATTGATTTAATGACGGAAAAAGTTTTTTTAACAATCGATTTAAACGCTTTTGATCCATCAATAATGCCATCTACAGGAAATCCAGAGCCAGGCGGATTACTTTGGTATGAAACATTGGAGTTTTTTAAAAAAATATTCAAAGAAAAAACAGTTGTTGGGTTTGATATCGTTGAGTTATGTCCAAATAATAATGAAAAATCATCTGATTTTCTTGCAGCAAAACTTTACTATAAAATGTTAAGTTATAAATTTGAAAATTCAGAGGGTAATGATTATGAAGATGCGGATGGCTACAAAGAACCAAACAATAAAAACTCAAAACTTGAAGACGAAGATTATGACTAAAAAAGGAGCAATTTCTCAATTTATTGAAAAGTATTATTTACATTTTAATGCTGCATCCGTTGTTGATGCTGCTAAGGAATACGAAAATCAATTAGAAAAAGGTTCTAAAATGTTGGTTTCATTAGCTGGAGCAATGAGTACTGCTGAATTGGGTAAAATATTTGCTGAAGTTATTCGTCAGGATAAAGTACAAATTATTTCTTGTACTGGAGCGAATTTAGAAGAAGATATTATGAACTTAGTAGCGCACTCTCACTATAAAAGAGTTCCAAATTACAGAGATTTAACACCTCAGGATGAATGGGATTTATTAGAAAAGGGATTGAATAGAGTTACAGATACTTGTATACCTGAAGAAGAAGCTTTTAGACGTTTACAAAAACACGTTTATCAAATTTGGAAAGATGCTGAAGACAAAGGAGAACGCTATTTTCCACATGAATTTATGTACAAATTATTACTTTCAGGTGTTTTAGATCAATATCATGAAATTGACCCAAAAAATAGCTGGATGATTGCAGCTGCTGAAGCAAATTTACCAATGGTAGTTCCAGGATGGGAAGACAGTACTATGGGGAATATATTTGCTTCTTATGTGTTAAAAGGCGAATTAAAGGCAAGCACTATGAAATCGGGTATTGAATATATGACTTTCCTTGCGGATTGGTATACTCAAAATTCTGAAAATGGTATAGGTTTCTTTCAAATTGGAGGAGGTATCGCTGGAGATTTTCCAATATGTGTAGTTCCAATGTTATATCAAGATATGGAACGTACCGACACACCGTTCTGGAGTTATTTTTGTCAAATATCTGACTCAACTACAAGTTATGGATCTTATTCAGGAGCAGTTCCAAATGAGAAAATAACTTGGGGAAAATTAGATATTAACACACCAAAATATATTATAGAGTCTGATGCAACCATAGTTGCGCCATTGATTTTTGCTTATTTATTAAACATGTAATTTAAAAAGATGAAAAGAGTAATAGTTGATTATAGTAAATTAACGAGTGATATTTTAGACTTATTAGTTGACAAATTTCCAACAGGTTATGGTTATAAAGATATAATTACATTTAAGAATGCTCAAGGCGAAACCATTCGTGCTGTTGAAGTAACTACTGAAGACACTATGTATTTAGTGAAAATTAGTTTGAAGTTAGAAGAGACTATGGAGGATTATGATGCTGATGAAGATAACTTTGATGATGTTCACGATACAGATGATCTTGATGATATTGCAGACGAAGATTCTGAAGATGATGATATTTAAAAAACAAAAACCGCTAAAAGCGGTTTTTTTGTTTTTAAAAGAGGATAGTTTTTAATACTTAGACTCTTGGCCTAATTCTTTAACCAATAAATAATAAACAATAGCTCTGTATTTATTTCTGTTAGATTTTCCAACTTTTTCAATAACAGTATCAATTGCTTTATCCAATTTTGGTCCGTCAGCCAATCCTAATTTTTTAATAAGGAAATTGTTTTTTACAGTTGCCAATTCTTTTTGATCTGACCCAGAAACAGTTTCTGCATCAGCTTTGTAAATTGAAGGACCTAATCCTTTAGTTACTTTTGTTAACAACTCAGCATCAAACGGAAGACCTAATTTTTTCATTTCAGTTTGATAAAGTGCAATTTTTTCATCTAATTTACTCATGAGTTTAAATTTTGATTAATAATTAAGTGTTATACCCAAATATAATCATTATTTTTTGTACGAAAAAATATGGAATTAACAATCTGAAATATTTACACTTACAGCCAAACCACCTTCAGAAGTTTCTTTATATTTTGAATTCATATCTTTAGCTGTTTCGTACATGCTTTCAATTACTTTATCTAAGGGTACTTTTGCATTTTTAGCATTGCTTTCTAAAGCCAATTCTGCTGCATGTATTGCTTTTATGGCACCCATGCTGTTACGTTCAATACAGGGAATTTGTACCAAGCCAGCAATGGGATCGCAGGTTAAACCCAAATGATGTTCCATTGCAATTTCACTCGCCATTAAAACCTGATCGTGTGTACCTCCAAGTAACTCTGTTAAAGCGCCTGCCGCCATTGCACTAGAAACACCAATTTCTGCCTGACAACCTCCTAAAGCAGCTGAAATAGTAGCTCCTTTTTTAAAAATACTTCCAATTTCACCTGCAACCAATAAAAATTGTTTGATATGTTCAAAATTGGCTTCATGGTTTTCAATCACCAGATAATACATTAAAACTGCGGGAATTACCCCAGCACTTCCATTGGTTGGGGCTGTTACTACACGACCCAACGAAGCATTCACTTCATTCACACTCATAGCAAAACAGCTTACCCATTTTAAAATTTGTCGAAACTTAACTTCTGTATCTCTAATTGCAACAAGCCATTCTTCGGGTGAGTTATAAATTCTTTCACCTTTTAATTTTTGATGAATGTCAAAAGCTCTTCGCCTAACGTTTAAACCTCCCGGTAAAGTTCCTTCTGTGTGGCAGCCAAGATACATGCTCTCCAGCATAGTGTTCCAAATTCTTGAAAGCTCATGGTCAATTTCTTGATCTGATCTAAGTGACCTTTCATTTTCTAAAACTATTTCTGAAATCTTCAATTTGGTTTCATTACAATAGTTTTCAAGTTCTTTTGCTTTTTGAATTGGGAAAGGAAAAGTTTTATGAATTTTTATATTTTCTTTTGCGTGAATTAATTCTTCTCTAACTACAAATCCGCCACCTATAGAATAATAAGTATCTGACGAAATTTCAATACCTTTATTAAAACTCTTGAATCTTATACCATTTGGGTGGAATGGTAAAAACTCTTTATTAAAAATAATATCGTTTAAAGGATTAAANGTAATTACTTGTTCATTTCCAAATTTAATTTCTTTTNAAAATTGAATAAATGCTACAAGTGAATTTATTTCTTCNGTTGGAAAGTATTCAGGATCGGCTCCAGCCAATCCTAATATAATTGCGATATCAGTTGCATGACCTAAACCAGTTAAAGATAATGATCCGTATAAATCAACCTTAATTTCTGTAGTTTCATAAAAGACGTCTTCTTTTTTTAAATGATTTATCCATCGTTCAGCCGCACGCCAAGGACCTAAAGTATGAGAACTTGAAGGACCAATACCAATTTTCAACATATCAAAAACAGAAATACACTCCATATATTTTTTTAATTCTTTTTAAATGTAAATATATGTTTTTGAAATATAGCTGTGTCATTTTTAGTTAAATATTACAATAATTCAGGTACATCTTATGCCAACAAAACAAAAACTAAATTTTAATTATGACAACTTGACATTTTTTTTGCAATGGCATAATCATTGTCATTTCGTTTGTGTAAATAAAAAATAAATTTAAAAATATAAATAGATTATTATGGGTAAAATTATAGGAATTGATTTAGGAACAACCAACTCATGTGTTTCTGTAATGGAAGGGAATGAACCAGTGGTAATTCCTAATGCAGAAGGAAAAAGAACTACACCATCAATTGTAGCTTTTATTGAAGGTGGTGAAAGAAAAGTAGGAGATCCTGCAAAACGTCAGGCGGTTACAAACCCAATTAATACAGTTTATTCAATTAAACGTTTTATGGGTAATAAATATTCTGAATCTAAAATGGAAGCAGAACGTGTACCTTATAAAGTTGTTAAGGGTGATAATGATACACCAAGAGTAGATATTGATGGCAGATTGTATACACCTCAAGAAATTTCAGCAATGATTCTTCAAAAAATGAAGAAAACAGCTGAAGATTATTTAGGACATGAAGTAACTGAAGCAGTTGTAACTGTGCCAGCATATTTTAACGATTCTCAACGTCAGGCTACTAAAGAAGCTGGTGAAATAGCAGGTTTAAAAGTAAGTCGTATTATTAATGAACCTACTGCTGCAGCCTTAGCTTATGGTTTAGATAAAAAAGGTCAAGATCAGAAAATTGTGGTATTTGACTTTGGAGGTGGAACACATGACGTTTCAATCTTAGAATTAGGTGATGGTGTTTTTGAAGTGTTATCAACTGATGGAGATACACACTTAGGTGGTGATGATGTTGATCAAAAAATTATTGACTGGTTAGCTGCAGAATTTAAAGCAGAAGAAGATATTGATTTACGTAAGGACCCAATGGCTTTACAACGTTTAAAAGAAGCTGCTGAAAAAGCGAAGATTGAGTTATCATCATCTGCTACAACTGAAATTAACTTACCATATGTTACAGCTACTGCATCAGGTCCAAAACACTTAGTGCGTAGTTTAACAAAAGCGAAGTTTGAGCAATTGATTGATGATTTAATCAAAAGAACTATTGAACCTTGTAGAACGGCATTGAAAGCTGCAGGTTTATCTACTGGAGATATTGATGAAATAATTTTAGTTGGTGGTTCAACTCGTATTCCTGCAGTAGTTGAAGCTGTTGAAAAATTCTTTGGAAAATCACCTTCAAAAGGTGTAAATCCTGATGAGGTTGTTGCTATTGGAGCAGCTATTCAAGGTGGNGTTTTATCGGGTGATGTAAAAGATGTATTGTTGTTAGATGTTACACCACTTTCTTTAGGAATTGAAACTATGGGGAATGTAATGACAAAGTTGATTGAAGCAAATACTACGATTCCTACAAAGAAATCGCAAGTTTTCTCAACAGCTGCCGACAACCAACCATCAGTTGAAATCCACGTGTTACAAGGTGAGCGTGCAATGGCTGCTGATAATAAAACTATTGGTCGTTTCCATTTAGATGGTATTCCACCAGCACAAAGAGGAACACCTCAAATTGAAGTAACTTTTGATATTGATGCCAACGGTATTATTCACGTAACTGCTGGAGATAAAGCTACAGGGAAAACACAAGACATTAGAATTGAAGCTTCTTCTGGTTTAACCGAAGATGAAATCAAAAAAATGAGAGCTGATGCTGAAGCAAATGCTGATGCTGATAAGGCTGCTAAAGAAACTGCTGAAAAAGTAAATGCTGCAGATTCTATGATTTTCCAAACAGAAAAACAATTGAAAGAGTTTGGTGACAAATTATCAGTTGATAAAAAAGAGCCAATTGAAGCTGCATTGGTAGAATTGAAAAAAGCACATGAATCGAAAGATTTAGCTTCAATTGATGCTGCAATGGAGAAAATTAATGAAGCTTGGAAAGTTGCAAGTGAAGAAATGTACAAAGCTGAACAGGCTGGTCAGGCACAAGGTGCACCAACAGGTGATGCTGGAGAATCGCAATCTAAAACAGATTCAGATCACGTTGAAGATGTCGATTTTGAAGAAGTAAAAGAAGATAAATAAAACAACTTCACATTAATACAGAAAAGCCTCCAATTTTGGAGGCTTTTTTAGTTTATATTAATTCTTTATGCTTGCATACTATTTGCTATATTTGAAAAAATCACTTTTATGAAACCAACCAAACTAACACAGCTTTTAAATATAAAACACCCAATAATTCAAGCACCTATGTTTTTAGTGTCCAATACTAATATGGTTATTGAAGCAATGAAAAGTGGTATTGCAGGTTGTATCCCAGCATTAAATTATAGAACGCTTGAAGAGTTGCGGAATGCAATTAAAGTATTAAAAGCGGCAAAAGTAGATGGTGGTTCATTTGGTTTTAATTTAATTGTAAACAAGTCGAATATTAAATACAAAGATCAATTACAAGTTATTTGTGAAGAGGGTGTAGATTTTATTATTACATCTTTAGGAAGCCCAGAAGAAACAATTCGTCAAGCTCATAAAAAAAATATCAAGGTTTTTTGTGATGTAACAGATTTAACTTTTGCAAAGAAAGTTGAAGCATTAGGTGCTGATGCAATTATTGCCGTAAATAATTTAGCAGGTGGACATAGAGGCAATTTAACTCCCCAAGAATTATTAAAATTATTGGTTGCCAATTGTTCTTTACCAGTTATTTCTGCCGGAGGGGTTGGTTGTGAAGCAGATATTGATAAAATGCTTAGTTATGGAGCTGAAGGTGTTTCTGTTGGAAGTCCGTTTATAGCTTCTGTTGAGGCAGATGTTACACTAGAATACAAGCAGGCCTGTGTAAATTATGGTGCAAATGATATAATTATGACTGAGCGAATTTCTGGAACTCCTTGCACAGTTATAAACACGCCTTATATTCATAAAATTGGAACCAAACAATCTTGGATAGAAAGCGTTTTGAATAAAAATAAGAAACTTAAAAAGTGGGTGAAAATGATTCGTTTTTCAATAGGAATGAGAGCTACAGAAAAAGCAGCTACCAAAGCAACTTACAAAACAGTTTGGGTCGCTGGTCCAAGTATTGAACATACTCACAAAATTTTACCAGTAAAAGATATTATTGAAAGGCTGGTTAATTAATATTTTTTTTAGATTTCATTTACTTTTTTCCGCTTAACAATTTTAAATACATAAGATTGTTTTATCTCATTTCAAAATGCTTTTTGTTTGATATTTCTGTATAAATATTAAACAAGAAAAAATAAATATCTTATATTTAACATTTTTTTAACATATTCGTAAACACCCCAATAATTATAGGGGTTCCACCTTGTTTTTAAGTTTTCATGAATGGATCAATAGATTATTTGTTTAATAAAAAACAAAAAAACATAAACAAGTAAAA
>BS_KBA_SWE02_21mDRAFT_10000173_pt1 | contig 22626 bp, 10 predicted proteins | sample BalSeasSWE02_21m_FD_9196 | JGI IMG/M metagenome (IMG submission 9196)
CTCTCCTTTTTTTAAATTGTAACACAAACTATTAAATACCACTTCTAACATCCCTTCAACACACATATAGATAACAAATGAATCAAGTTCTGAGTAATCCTTTTCAATTGTTCCAGAAACGTTTATAATATTGGTTTTGAAATAAGGAGAATGAACAAGTTTATTCGAATTATTTATTTGTGATTCATAATTGGTTTTATAATTATTATGGAACTCAAAATCAATTGCATCTAGTGCCATTTCAGTGTGTAATTCTCTTTTCTTTCCTGTTTTTGAGTCAACACGATCATAGTCATAAATCCGATACGTAATGTTAGATGTTTGCTGAATTTCAGCTAATAAAACACCAGCGCCTATTGCATGAACCCTACCCGTGGGAATATAAAAAGTGTCTCCTTTTTTAACTTTTTCAATATTTAATATTTCATTCAAACAAGTATTTCCTAGATGATTGACATAGGTTTCTTTCGAGACCGTTTTATTAAATCCGACAATTAATTCGGCATTCTCTTCGGCCTCCATTACATACCACATTTCATTTTTCCCAAACGAATTATGACGCTCTTTGGCTAAAAAATTACTTGGATGGACCTGAATTGATAAAGGTGTTTTTGCATCAATAAATTTAATTAATAACGGAAAATCATTTCCGAATTTTTCGTAAACACTATTACCAACAAAATCACCTTTAAACTCTTTAATTAACTCCTTTAAAGTGTAACCTTTTAAAGATCCTTCACTTACCAATGTTTCATTTTCGTCAACATCTGAAATTTCCCAGGATTCTCCAATACTTTCTTGTTTATATTCTTTATTTAATACTGTTTTTAATTTTTCACCACCCCAAATTCGGTAACTATACACAGGGTAAAATTTTAAGGGGTATAATTTCATTTTGTTAAACTGTTTAATAATGTAAATTAGGCATCTAGCTCATTAATGGCAAAAGCGTATGCTCCTAATCCAATCATATTACTAGTGCTATTTTTTGAAAATCCAACTCCTGTTCTTAAAAACGGGTCATAAGCAATCGTTTTACTGGTTCCTGGAATTGTTAATTCTTTTTGTTGCCCCTCTAGCAACCTACTTTTACTTACGGGATCTTCTAAATTAAAAACGCGTGGAACAAGCCTATGCAACGAATTTCCATCGTGCAATTTAAAATTTGATTCCATTTGCTCGAACATTGCTGGAGCAAACATATCAAAAGCTCCTGAAACTCCTCCTCCAAGAATTACAATTCCATCAAACAGCGTAATAATTGTCGAAAGTGCTTCACCCAATGCTGTCCCAAAATCATTATAAGTGGCTATTGCAGCCTGTTTATTTCCTTCGGACTTCCCCTTGGCTATATCATAAATATCCTGAGGCATCCCAACATCACTTAACGGAATATTGGCTTTTTTAGCAAAACTTCTTCTGATACCCTCTCTACTTATGTGCTCTTCTGCAGAGTAATCCGGACTTAAAACATCTCGCAACAACCAAGCCTCACCACCATTTGAGTTATCACCTGTAATTAACTGATTATTAGCTATCAACCCTACCCCAAACCCTGTTCCAAGGGTAACACCAATTAGGTTTTTAAAGCGTTTTGGACTATTTACTTCCTCAAGATTTTTATTAATCTCAGGTAAAAAACCAAATAGGGCTTCACCATAAGCAAATAAATTTCCATCATTGTTTATATAAACAGGCAGGTTGAAATGATGCTGTAACATTGGTCCTAATGCAACCCCACCTCTAAAAGCCGAAAGGTTTGGGAGATCTCCAATAATTCCGTTCGGATAATCAGCAGGTCCAGGGAAGGCAAAACTTATTGCCACAGGCGCTTGCTTTAATTCTTTTTTTACTATTTCAAAACCCGAAATAATAGTTTCGAGACATTTATTTAAATCCTCCGAATTTGGATATAACCTAATCGGATTTATAATTTGTTTATTTCCTTGTATTGCCGAGAAAACAAAATTTGTTCCACCTGCATCCAAAGTCATTACAATCCGTTGATCTTTATCTATTGAATATTCCACAGTGTTATTATTTTTTTGAGTTTATAAAAGAAATTAAGAATAAGTAAACCATACAAATAACTAGTACTGATAAGCTTATTAGAAAACCAAAACTTTCACTTATTGCACCCATAATTGGTGGAATAAACGCACCCCCAGAAACAGCCATAATCATCAATCCAGATATTTCATTTGAACGATCTGGCATTTTATCTATAGCTATTGAAAATATTAAAGGAAATAAATTTCCAGAACCAAAACCAACTAAGAAAATAGCTATTAATCCAATAGTTGGATTAGGAGCTACAAACAACAAGATTACACTTAGCAAAGCAATAGCTGTAGTAGTGATTAAAAACACACGAGGTTTTATAAAGTTTAATAATACCGCACCAAGGAAACGGCTTATCATCAATGCTATAAAGTACACACTTATTCCAAGTGATGCTTTTTCAATATCCCATCCAAACCCGTTCATCATATAATTTTGAATGTTTGAATTCATTCCAACATCAGCACCTACTGTTAAGAAAATTCCTACTACCATCATTAAAATAAAAGGATTCTTAAGTAGTGAAAAACATGATTTAAATGTAGCAGGTTCTTTATTCACACCACTTTCTTCAATCTTCGTGAAATACAACCATAAAACTGAAACTAATGAGGTAATGGCGTATACCGCAAATACCAATTTCCAATTTCCGAATTGAGTTGCAGCAAATGCAGCAATAATTGGCCCTAATAATGAAACAATTGCTTTTACAAACTGTGTTAAACTCATAAAGCTTGAAAACTTTTCACGAGGAGAAACATCTTGTAACAAAGGATTTGCTGATACCTGAACAATGGTATTTCCAATTCCTAAAAAAACAAAAGCAGCCAACATTATTGGAAAAGAATACCCTATAAACGGAATTAACATTCCCACTCCTGACAATGCCATACCTAAAACAAGCATATTCTTTTTACCCCATTTGTCTTGAAAAATACCTACTGGAACAGACAAAAAGAAAAACCAAATAAATGCCATGGAGGGTATTAATTGAGCAAGATTATCGGGAAGGTCAAAATCTTTTTGAATATAACCTGTAGATACCCCTACGATATCTACAAAGCCCATTACAATAAAGGACATGAATACTGGAAGTAATTTATTCCATTTAATTTTTGAAGTCATCATTTTATATTTAATTATTTTGGTTAATACAATATTGAATATGACTCAAAAGTATCTGAGAGCTATTAATTAAATAATAATAAAGACTTAATTGAGCATTAAAATTCAACTTAATTGCATTTATTATACTTTTCCACTACTAATACAGCACATTTTTACTTCAAGAATTTTTATTTGTACAATTGTTTGGATTTAAAAAAATCTAAAGTTCTACCCAAATTGGACTAGACCAAGCAATATGTTTGTTCTTCTGAATAATTCGCACATAATAATAAAGGATTTCTTTTTCTTTTTGAAAATCCTCATCAATATATTCACCAGACATTTTTTTATTTGATTCATCAGGTATTATAGATTGTATTACCTTACTATTTCTAAGAATTTCTATAGATTCAATCCAATCCACAGCCCTAATATTAAATGCTAATATTGGCTTTTTAACACTATTGATCGTTTGACCCTGGATGGCTCCATTCAAACGAAAATCAACTTCAATTTGGTCACCTGTAGTCCCAAAGACCCTTCTACTTCTCATCCCTTCTAATATACCATTTCGACTAATTTCTTTTACCCATATACAAGCCAATCCAACCCCAATACTGTTGTGGTCTCCACTAGCTATAAATCCAAGTTTGTGTTTCTTTTCTCTAAGGGCATAGTCAATAAAACCTTTGTCATTTTCAGTAGGTTTGTGACGCTCTAAATTTATCATTCTAGGTGCCCCACGATATTCTGCATTCCCCCTACATTGAAAAATCTCTACAATGGGTTCTAATTCTTCATCTCTGGTTTCCCAACAGCAAGCATGTGTTTCGTCAGCTGGATGATGTGGAATGGAAACACAATTTATTTCATTTTCTCGAATGTATTTCCAGAGACCTATGGCATCTCTTGTTTCCGTATTCCTTACCGAATACACTTGATTCTTATCTTTAATATATTTCTTAGCATCGCCACTTGTATTGAATATAATATTTCGATGTCCAGCTCCTGATCTAATCTCAAATGCTCTATCATTTGAAAGGGTAAATTCAACAGAAGGAAAGGCCATAAAATGAGTAGTATCATTATAAAAATCGGCCAATCTTAAATGCTTACGCCAATACACTTCTGTTTGTGAATATGCATGATCTGTGATTCCCATAAAGTCATATCCTTCAGAATACAAACCATAACGATAATCATCATGTAATGTGCCGTCAGTACCTGCTGGCCAACAACTTGATATTTCAGAATGCTCATGAAAATTACCAAGAAGTAAGGTATATGTTTCACCATTGTGTGTCATTGTAGTCCTTTTCGATTTTGTTCTACCACTTAGAATGGGTGCAAAACCATCTACAGCATGATGTTCTTCTACAATTGTTGGAATCAATGAGAGCCCATTTCCATTTTCAGAAATTTCAGGAGCTATAAATTTGTTGATTTCCAACATTCCACGTCGGATAGCATCTCTTCTATTTGAATGTTCATTAGGGTCATCATAATCTCTATCATGGAAATTTTCACTTTTCCAGGCTAGCCAAAAAGAATCGCTATCAAATGAAATTGTAGGCCTGATTGATTCTCCCTTTTGTTTGGTCTGAAGAATCGTTTCTGGTTTAGACCACCCCGTATTTGGAATTAGATATGAGATTCTGAATTTCCAATGTGGATTTCCAACAAAATCACCTCCACAGTGCGTCACCACAAATAAATTATTATCTAAATCTTTTCGAAAAGTTGGCCAATGATCGTTCATTCCTTTAAATAACCATTTCCCTATTTCCTTAGGTTCATACAACTTCCCATCAACATAGCATACCATGGCACAACAACGATCTCCAGTATAGTTATCACTATCTTCTAAACGATGTGCATCACGATTGTTTTCGTACGAAATCCATAGTTTTCCTGTTTTATCAAAACTAAGGTTCGGTTTCACGTTGATATTTACACGATTTTCAAACCCTCCTCCAATAGCAATTGGAACTGTTTTAATTACATCAAAAGAAGCATTAAATATTTTCATTTCTATATTTCGATGATGACCATCAGTAATATCATAAGCGACATAAATATTGCCCATATCATCTTGTTCCAATGCTGGGTCAAAGCAACTTTGAGTTTTATCCGTTACTAATATTGGTTGACTCCAAGTCCCATTCTCATGCTTAGAAAGGTAAATACAGAATTTACCCTCTTCAAAGCTTTCCCATGCCAATAAATAAGAACTAGCACTTACTGCTTTAACAATGGGATTGACAGATCGTTTATTCAGGTCACTAACTTGAATAGGTATTGAAAATTCGCCATTCTTTTGAATCGATACATTTATAAGCCATTGCTCATTTTTTATTTCTGCCCAAGCAACTGCCGAATTTCCATTTTTATGACAGTCGGCTGAAATACATTCGTAAGAACCTGGATTTTTGGTCACCGGATTTTGTTCTATCCAATTTCCGTTTTCCAATTTAAACAATGATATAATTTCCTTGTCAGAAGGGTATTCTAATCTTCTTAATGTTGTGAGATATGAGTTATCCTTATTTTGAAATAGCATTGGGCTTTCATCTTGTTCATCTTCAAAATCTGAAAGTTGTAAACTTTTTAGCATTTCGAAGTTTTTTCTACCGAATCCATTAGATGTATATCCTATTGATGGAACTAAAAATGTGGCTGCTGAAAACAGTAAACTGTTTCTTATAAATTTTCTTCTTTCCATATGTATTTTTTTTGGGAAATATAATTGGTCAAATTATTATTTATTCTCTTATTAAAACTCTTTTTTCTACACCATTCACAAGAGGGTAGTTTACATCATTTAAATAGCCCACTAATTTTGTCCGCATTTCTTCAGCTATTCCTCTATATTGAAGCCTCTTTGGGTTGGCACCAAGTAAGTTATTCATTTCATTAGGGTCGTTTTTCAAATCAAACAGTACCTCAACATTTTTTCCCCCAGTACGGTGCGTAGTCATTAATTTCCATTCCTCGGTTCTAACCATTAGCGAAGGAATATTTTCATTTTCCCAAGTCCATTCAGATATGGCAAAATCGTATTTCGGTTTTTCTGTTCCTTCCATAACTCCTTTTAAAGAATAGCCATCTGTTGGCATATTTTTTAATCCGGCATACTCTAAAACTGTTGGAAAAATATTCAACGTAGAAACTGGATTCGTAATGGTTTGACCTCCTTTAATTTTATTTGGATAGCGTATTAAAAAAGGTACACGAACAGATTCCTCGTAAAAATTAAACTTACCTCGCATTCCATGTGCTCCTAACATTTCTCCATGGTCAGAAACAAAGACAAGTAATGTGTTTTCTGTTAGATTCAAAGCTTCCATCTTATCTAGAATTTTCCCAACCCAATCGTCGATTTCTGTTACAAAAGCATAATAATTAGCCACCATATATTGAACTTTTTCCTGTTCATTATAAGGCTCATAAACTTTTTCAGGAGCATAAGGAGAATTTTCTCGCAAATCACCAATAGAATTACTAGTTGGCATATCATCAGCGTTGTACAGAGAAGCATATGGTTCAGACGGAGTGATTGGAACATGCGGACAATGAAACGAAGATGTCAAAATGAATTTCTCATCCTTTAATCTGTCTAAAGCTTCAAGAGTTTGCCTACCTTGTACCGCTGTAATGGTATGTTCGGCTGGAAGATCTAGCACACCATGTACAACAGATTGACTCAATTCTTTTAATCCTGCTTTTTCAGGAACCTTCCCTGAAATCACAGCATCATAATAATCATCTATAGGATCAAGTATATAAGGAACCGTCCCCCCGTAAAATGAAGTTTCATACAATTCTCCTTCTTTTAGTGGACGTTCTTTTATGTTGTCTTTTAGATATTCAACATATAAAGGTTCCCAATTAATAATTTGATAGGCTCCGGTCATACCTTTTATTGGTGGGTTTGAATAGACATGCGCCATATGCTCTGGCGAATGAAATTTACCATAATACTCAGCTTTATATCCTCTTTTTACTAAAATCTCATCAAATGTGGGATAATAACAATCATTGGTTACAACATCATTGTTTCCCCGAATTGTAGTTATTTCATTTAATCGTCCAGTTAGGATAGAAGTTCTTGCAGGTGCGCAAACAGCAGTAGGTGTCACTGCATTACTAAAGTTCACACTTTCTCTTGCAAGCCTATCAAGATTGGGCGTTTTAACTGTTTCATTTCCCGCATAGCCAACGGCATCCCAGGCTTGTTGGTCCGTGATAATAATTAATATATTTGGGGTTTCTTGAGACTGCCCATATGAGTTGAAAGCAGAAATAAAAGATATCACAACTATTGAATAAACAGATTTATAAATATTAAATTTAAAAGAGCTCATTTTATAATATATTTTTTAAATTGAAACCAACTTAAGTTACTAAAAAACCCATCTTAAATTAGAATATGGATTTTTTGATAATTTCAAATTTCATGTTAATTCAGTTTGAAACTTTTAATTCTGACACAATAATAATACCTGTCGATTAATTAAATATTAATAATGGATTAATTACAATTTAAACACTAATTATTTTATAATAAATTTTCTTGACTTTAAAAAAAGAGTATAATCCTCTTTAAATTTTAAAACACCTTAAGAAGTAAAACTAGAATCAAAATATGAAGCATAGATCGTAGCGAAATTTATTTTTAAAAAAAGTAACATATTAGAAATTTTTTTAGATGAATTGAGTAACTATGCAGTAATACCGAAGTTTTGAAATTCCAAAAAATAAGATATCCTCGCTAAAAAAGGTTGTGATAACAATTAAGAGATATCTAATAAATAGAATTATACCACTAATTTTGGTTATGGTACTTTTATTTTCAAGTTATTATTATTTAATATCAGAATAAACGGCAAAACAACATAAATTTATAACTTATAACGGACTTATAATGGCTAGGAAAATTTTATATAACAAAATGCGTTTTCTAGTAATCATATAATTACCTTAGGAAAACAAAAACTTTTAAACAACCCTTTTTAAAGTATAGTGATTTTTAATTGCTCTTACTTAGGTGAGATAGAAGTACTTGAAACTACTGAATCAACAAAAATAATTCTAACCAATTTTTACTTTTTCACATCCCATTTTTTTCAACTGGTCAATCCAATTTTCTGACAATTCGGGTGCGGTGTTTTTTAAATCTGGGAGTGTTGTTTCAACACCAATACTAGTTCGTTTGTTATTTCCAATATTATGATATGGCAATATTTCAATACCTTTTAAATTTGGATATTTAATATTAAGGGCACAAATGCTCTGGAAATGTTGATTGGTATCATTTATCCCCGGAACTATAATGCAACGCAATATTATAGAAATACCATTTTGATAAGCGAGATCCAAATTTTCAAGTATGCGTTCGTTTGGAACTCCTGTATATTTCTTATGTTCTTCAGAGCTGGTAATTTTATAATCGAAAAGAAAAATATCTACAAACGGTAAAATCTGCTTAAACCGAGTGGTAGCTATAAACCCAGATGTTTCAACACAAGTACTCACATTCACCTCTTGGCATCGTTTAAGTAATTCCATCGAAAAAGAGAACTGAGACAATGGCTCTCCACCACTCAGTGTCATTCCACCTCCGGAATTAGTGTAAAAATCGAAATCAGCCATGATTTCAATCATAACATTTTCTATACTCATTTCAACACCAATAATTGTCAAGGCATTAGAGTTACATGCTTCAACACATTTACCGCAAAACGTGCATTTATCGTAATCAATGGTGTGCTTTCCATCAATTAAATAATGTACATTATCTTCACACACTTTTACACAATCACCACATTGTATACATTTGTCGAAATGAAAAAACAGTTGTCGTTTAGCAGCAGTTGCCTCTGGATTATGACACCACAAACATTCCAACGGGCACCCTTTTAAAAAAACGGTTGTACGGATTCCTGGACCATCATGAATAGATGAACGCTGGACATCAAAAACAATGCCTTTTTCACTCATTTTTTACTTAAAACTTAATATGTTTTACGACTCAAAATTTCTAATTGCACATCTCTTGGCAAATCAATATAACGTGCACTAAAACCTCCAATTCGAACAAACAAATCTTGGTATTTTTCTGGTTCAATCAAAGCCTTTTCTAAATCACCACGATTAATAACTGTAATCATAGCCTGCGCTCCCCCTTTTTTAAAATAAGTGGCAATTATCGATTCAAATTTATCTCTGTCATTATTTAAAAAATCACTACTAAAACGCATGTTTTGAACAGTCCCGGCATGAATATCATGACTTGGTTTTACAAGCGAATTGACAAGTGCAGTTACCCCTTTTTTATCATTTCCTCCAGCCGGAGTATTGGCATTTGCCATTTCTTTACCTGCTTTACGTCCATCGGCAGTGGCACCAACCCAACGCCCAAGTATGGTGTTTTGCTTGTTATTTATAAGAACATTCAAGTACCAATGTAAATTAGTTCTATCTCTCTGATCACGTATCGTATTACACATAAAATCGTGCAATTCAACCATCATATCATCAGCATACGAATCGTCGTTACCATATTTCGGGCAATCAATCAGCATTTTGTGTACTTTTTCGTATCCAACAAAATTGCTATTCAAAGCTGCTATAAGTGTTTCTGCTGAAATCTTTTTCTCATCGAAAACCATTTTTTTGATAGCCGTAAGACTATCTGCAGCATTTACAGTACCGAACGATTCTAACGAACCTCCAAGATAACGAATTCCACCATCAAAAATAGCTTTTCCACGTGCAATACAATCATCATAAAGCATACTAAGGAATAAATATGGGGCTTGTTTCCCAGATTCAACATATTCCAATTCTTCGTGATCTGCAAGAATTTCGATGAAGAATGCCAACTGTTTTTTAAAAGCATCGAAAAACGCATCAAATGTTTTGAAATCACTTAAATCACCTGTTGGCAAACCCAATCGTTTTTCAGTAATATGATCTACACCATCACGAAGCGTGACATCCAAAGCTTTTAGTACATTCAACGATCCGCTAGGCGTACCAAATCCCATATGGTCGATGGTAATTTCACCGCATCCCAATGGTAAATATTGTTCGGCATCTTCAATCGGAACATTGTGTGCATTGGCAACACCAGGAACTAAAACATCGTCGTTATAAAGCAGTGGAAACGTATATCCCTGACCAATAAGCGTCAACGATTTTTCCATCAGTTCAGGATTCATTCCTTCGTAGAAACGAAGTGTTGTTTGAGGTAGAATGTCTTTTCCATACGTACGCATGGTTTCAAGTACTAATAAAGCAAACTTGTCGGCATTGGCTTCATTTCTTCTACCACGGCCACCAATAATAACACGTCCATCAACATCTCGGAACAAATCAATAATCAGCCTCCAGAACGAATGCATTAACGATAATGCTTCCGTTTCTGAAATAATTCCTTTATCGATATCATTAACATAGAAATCGCCCAAATACACATCAACTCGGCCTGATTCCAACGAACCACACATTAAAGTATAAAGCCATGATAATTGTAAGGCTTCGTAAAAAGTTTCAGGTTTTTGAGTTGCATTTTTATTCAATACATCAGCCAATTGGAGAAGTTCCTCTACCCGTTTTGGGTCGGCAACTGATTTGGCTTTTTTGCGAGCTTGTTTTTCGTAATGATGGCATGAGTCAATAACTGTATCCAAGGCTATCAGCATTCCTTCGAACAGTTTATAATCGCCACAAGATACTTTGGCTTTATCGTGCTGTTCAGTAATTTCTTTTATCAACCCAGGAATACCAAGACGTAATAATTTTTCATAATCTACAAAAACTCCTGCCATGCGGTAAATAGGATTCGCAATTAGGGGTTTAAAATTGTAGGGTAATGATACTATTTCATCTCGGAACAGAATTGGAAGCATTTTTTTGGTAAAAGTCGCTTCAACTTTAGATTTTGAAGTTTGTTTTTTCCAAAAATGGAGCATTTCATGCACACTGTCTCTTTGTTCAACCGGAATATTTCCCCTTTCTATCGCTTCAATTATTTTATGTTCGTGGCAAAAATAACCATAGCCAGCTCCATTGGGTGCATTGTGCGGACTAAACCCAACCCAACCCCAAAATGTGCGTCCAGCTAATCTGTCCTTTTCCTCAATCTCATCGAGAACAGCAGGAAACTGAGCCTGCAAACATCTTGCTTCACGTATTGCAATATGTTCGTTTAAATTATTTCTGTATGCTTGGGTGAAATTCACCTCCATCGAAAAATCATCTATTTTTTTCATCTTGAATCTTCTTAATTACCTTTTTATTACACTAACATTAAAAATAGCTAGGAAATATTACCGCTTGTATTAATCTAAATTAATAATTTTAAGTGTGATTATTTTTAATATATTCAATAATTTCATCTACGTTCGCATATGCAACTGCAGAATAAGTATCGGCAGCGCCATAATATATTGCCATTCGGCCTGTTTCTCCATCGGTGAGTACTGATGTTGGGAAAATTACATTGTCAGCGCTTCCAGCCCTTTCATACATGGATTCTGGTGTCATTATAGGAAATTTACAACGGTAAATAACCTTCCATGGTTCATCAAGATCAAGTAATGCCGCTCCCATACTATATATAAAACCCGAACAAGTATCTGCCACACCGTGATACAATAGTAACCACCCTTCAGATGTTTCTATTGGAATTGGTCCAGGACCAATTTTTACACGTTCCCATTTTTTAGGACCTTTTGTAAACACATTTCGATGTTTCCCCCAGTAAGTAAGATCCGGACTTTCACTGTAAAATATGTCTCCGTAATTAATTGCCATCCCTAGTCCCATTGGCCTGCTGAGCATTGCATACTTATTGTTAATTTTTTTTGGAAAAAGTACTCCGTTTCGATTATAAGGAAGAAAGGCATTTTCTAATTGATGAAATGTTTTAAAATCTGTTGTCCAAGCCTGACCAATTGTTGGACCGTGATAATTATTGCACCAGGTTATATAATATTTATCTTCAATTTTACATATCCGTGGGTCATATGAAAAATCCATTTTGCCCAAATCCAGATTATTCGGAACAAAACTAATAGGATCTTCCTCAAATTTCCAATTTAATGCATCATCGCTTGTTCCAAAATGCAGATAAGGCGTCATACAATGCCAGTCGGCACGAAAAATACCGATGAATTTATCTCCCCAAGGTATAACGCAACTATTGTAAACACCACGTGCTTTAGGAAATGGATTTACATCAATAATTGGATTTTTGCTATGCCGCCAAACTATTCCCTTAAAATTATCAGGTTTGGGTTCCCAAGGCATATTAGGCATTGGATCACTTATTAAGGCTGTTTTAATCATTCTTTATATTTTTATCAATTTGTCTATTATCAACTTAAAGAAGTTCAATCTAAATTAACTTCTTCCTAAATTAACCAAGAATATTAGTAAAAGTACTACACCAAGCGCTGCTAGGCTAGAAACAATTACCCCTGTCCAATCTTCCCGATTCCATTTTCGAAATTCCCAATTTGAATTAGGAAATAGTAACAAGTGATTAAATCGGTTAGGGTTTTCTCTTGTAAGTTTCATAGCTTGAACGTCATCTTCAGCACTTCCAACTACTGGTGTAAGCATTTTTCCATAAAATTGATCAAGACGCTTTTTATCTTCTGGTAAAGTAAAAATGGATACCAACATTAAAATTGCGAAAGGAAATATGATACGAAATAGAAAGGTTAGTGTTTCATTTAGCGAATATGAATTTTTAGATAAATCCCAACCTAATAAGTCAGCTGCAATAAGTTCTACTTTAAGATTACCTAGTCCAGAAGCTTTGCCATGGTCGAATTTCAACCCATCGCTCCAAAAGATAGATTTTTTTGGAAGCAGTACCTTTTTTTCAAATTTCTCACCTATTTGAAGTAATTCCGGACAGTTATTTTCTCTTATACCAGCAGCATTTAAACGCTCCCATTTTTCAATAGCTTCGTTTCGGAATTGCACATCCATTTCACTTGCAACATACATTCTGCTAACAGGAATTGCCTCTGTTGTTTTGCTTAAATATTCAGAAGTTCTAACACCTGAAATAACCGGCAGTCCAAAAGGAAGCACTACTGTTGCAACAAACATAATAATCATTGAGGTCCAAGCTCCTGCGGCATTTGAACGACGCCAAACCATACCAAGCCAGAAACATGCTGCTAAAATGGAATTAAACATCATTGTCATTTTAAACAGCTCAAAGATTCCGTTTGATATTGTTGCGAAATAAGCCGATATAAGCATATATATTGCCCCAAATATTCTTCCCATCAGAATATAATGAGCTTCGGATTTATTAGGATAATATGGTTTGTAAAGGTTATTTGTAATCATGGCAGCAGCCGTAATCATAAATGCAGATTTGGCTGACATCAATGCCGCAACAAGACAGGCAATCATTAATCCTACCAGCCCGAAACCTGCAGGCCCCAATAAGTCGCGAGTTGCATGTCCCCAAATATAATCTGGATCTGAAATTTTCCCTCCATACAACACCACTGTAAACAATGCTAAAAGTCCCCATAGAACAGTTGAATACCGTTTAAGTAACATTCCTGAAACAAAACCATATCTTGCAGTGTAATCGTCTTTTGCAGAACCACAAGCAGTTAACTGGTTGGCTTGAACAGCTGTGGTTATCACAATCATTATTGAAAAAAACAATATCCAATACCAACTAAATTCAATTAAACTGGGAGAGCCCCATAATTCCATAAAGGATGCAGGTAAGACCTTATGAAAGGTTTCGAATGAACCAATGATTCCTTCTCCCCCATGCATAAGATTTATATTAACAATGGCAAAAGGGATGAGCATTAATGATAACAAAATTGTAAATATTCCCTGCAACAAATCGACCATAAAAGCAGCTGCTAACCCTCCAATACTAGCATAAATTAAGGTTATTAAGGCTACTAACCAGATTAGTAAATTTTCATTAATATATGAGTATTCTTTTTTTGGATTTAGTAATTGTAATTTCGTAAGTTTTTCTTTTTCGACACCTGATAATAAAGCAAAATCAGCAGCTTCCAGCTCTTCAAGTTCAATTGCTTTATAGTATTCAACCTGTTCAATTTTTGTAAGTTCCGATTCGGGTTTTGCAGTAATTGCAGCAACCGTTTTAGCCATTGCCATGAGTCCGAATGCTCCAATCATTACAAAAAATATGGTTTGACACAAGGCGTAAAATCCAGCCATACATTTCGAGCCATATCTTTCTTCAAAAAAATCGCCCATGGTAAGCACTCGCAAACGACGATACCAAGGAGATGTCATCCAAAAAACAGGAAGGTTTATTAATCCGCCAGCCAACATTGCCCAAATACCTGATGCACCATTTGCATTAACCATTGTGGTAGTAGCTGTAACATTTTCGACAGATGTTGCCTGCCCGTAGGCAGCAAATGTTTGAATTAGTTTTCCAAATCTTCTGCCTGCCATAAAATAATCTTCACTATTTTTAATTGTTTTCGAAGCTTTTATGGCAACATAAATGATAACAACAAAATATATAAGAACAACTAGAATGTCCCAAATAGTTAACCCCCAAAATTCAAATTGCGTCATATTTTTCTTTTCTTATTCTTCATATAAACAAGGCACATAACAGTTATTTTATTGCCTGAATATATTAGACATACTTATTTAGTATTAAGATACTAAAGTAGCTATCTTTTGTGCATAATTTAAATATTTGCTTTGCATGAAATTATACTATATTTGCTAATATTGTTAATTGAGAGTATTTAGTACCATAAATAAGCATTATTACAATGAAACCATTTAAAGAAATTATTAATTATCCCATCGATAATTCATTTCTAATAAAATTTGAAAACTTTTCCCATTTTAGATTTCCATTGCACTTCCATGAAGAATATGAAATCGTTTATATCATCAAGAGTTTCGGTAAAAAATTTGTTGGTCATTCTGTTGAAGAATTTTTTCCGGGAGATTTATCTTTATATGGCAGCAATCTTCCACATTTTTATATGAGTGATCCTACTTTTTATAATGGTGATCCTAATTTGAGAGTAAATGCCATTGTAATTCAGTTTCCTATAAATTACTTTCCTGAACCGCTATTACAACGGACTGAATTTGCTTCAGTAAAAAAACTACTAAAAAATACATCTTCAGGTTTATTATTTTCAGCGGAATCAGCTAAAAACGGAGGTAAAATACTTCAAGAAATTTTACATGCAAGTGGTATGGAACGCCATCTTTTGTTTGTAAAGTTGATTGATTTCCTTGGAAACTCCAAATCTAGGGCTATTACATCACCTGATTATACAAATGAGATGAAAGATCAGCGAGAACCACGAATGGCGAAAATTTACAAATTCACTACAAAAAATTACAATAGAAAAATAAGTCTTGAAGAAGTAGCGTCAGTAGCAGGAATGAATGTCACTGCTTTTTGTCGTTATTTCAGACAAAAATCGGGAAAGACATTCTCTCAATTTGTTAATGAACAAAGAGTTAGTTACACTTGCAAATTTTTAAAGCATGGGAATAGAACCATTGAAGATATTTGCGTTGAAGCAGGTTTCAATAACCTTTCAAATTTCTACCGTCAATTTAAGAACATAACAGGGAAGTCGCCGTCTGACTATCGTGAGTTATTTAAGGACAAATAAACACATTATCTCCTTTTATGCCTCTATTTGAAATAGATAAGAATGTTACCAAATCTCTATTGTTAAGAATAAATATTAATTCAAAATAGATAGCTTGTAATATAAAATGCCTTTGGGAAACAATGGCCTTTGAAAACTTTTATTTAGATTGTAAAAACAACCAATCATGTAAATTTGAATTATAATACCAAATCTCCCAGGGTCCATGATTGCCTTCAGGTGATTCGGTATATAAATGGATTTCTTTCTTTTTAAGTTGCTTATTCAATTTTTTTTCTGGCATATCTATTGTTTTGACAACTTTTATACCCGAATTCTCCATTGCTTCCACCATTTCTCGAGATCCTTGAACTGGCACAATTTGATCATTTGTATTATGAAAACTCCAAATTGGTAAATTCTCAAAAAGCCATGCTTTGGTTGGGTCTCCAGCTCCGCTCATTGGAATAGCTGCAGCAAACCTTCTTGAATAACGAGTTATAATATCCCAAGTGGCGTATCCGCCCATAGAAAGTCCCGTTACATATTGTCGCTTTTCATCTATATTAAATTTTTGTAAAATGGTATCTAATAAATCAACAACTGTGAGCATTTCATTTCCAATGGGAATAGTATCAATTTTATAAGATCCTTTTCCCCAATCTACATACGACCATTTCATTTTTTTAGGACATTGAGGTACTACAATAATACTTGGATATTTTTTCTGAATTTCTGGATTTGCCCACGATACTGCTAAACTGTGTTTAGTAATAGGAATCTCATTGTCAATTCCTCTTTCACCTGCACCGTGTAAACAAAGTATCAAAGGGTATGATTTGTTGGAATCATAATCTTCAGGAACAAAAATACGATATGGAAGTGTGGTGTTTTTAAATGTATGAGAACGCTTTTCAAATTTTTTAGCAATGGAATTTTCATCTTGTGCCAGAACATGCAGAGTACCACTCAACCATAAAAGGATGAAGATTTTGATTTTTATTAATTTCATTTATATTAATTTTATTTAAATTTCCAAACCTGACCAATCGTTTGTCTTCCCTTATCTTCATTATCTTAACATAAAACGCAAACAATTGTTAAACTTACTATATAGTAATTGTATTTTTTATTGTTTTACTATTTTTAAATTAACAGGTGTTTCTAAATTCAAGATTATAAAATAAACACCAGGAGGTACCTCACTTAAATTAATTCGTATTTTACCATTGACTCGTTTGTAATTCTTTTCAGAAATTTTTTGTTGAAGTGCGTTATATACCCCAGCTACTACTTCTTTTAAATTAGCATCAAATATTTGCACATCTACCCAATTTATTGTTGGATTCGGATATACACTAAACATATCTATATTCATATAAATAGAACCTTCGCAAGACAGTTTAGAAATAATTTTTAATTTATCACCAGAACTCACATCAATATCAAAGCTGGTCACATCCGTTGTTTGCCATTCTTCATCATTCACAAAAATGGTGAATGGTGCTGTTCCGGAAGTGATTTCAATGTGTTCGGTAATTGAGTTACCCTTGTTTGTCCGAATAGATTTACCAAATAATTCTTTAGCTTTATCAATAGTTAAATTAAAACACTGCTTATAACTAGTTTCTTCTAAAATACCTATACAGATTGAATAATCGCCAGGAGCCAAATTGTTAATCGTAAAATTATTTGTAAAATTATAGGTGTCAGTATCATTTACAGTCACTGTATAATTATAAGATTTGACAGTTTCTATTATAATTGAACCATTGTTTTTACCTTTACATAATTCACTTATCGTCTCGATCATATAATTATTTGATGGTATAAGCAAACATCCCCATTCATTTACTGTGGCTCCACTAACGGTATTTGAACATAAATCAAATTCATTAAGAACGCCATCTCCATCGATATCTGTAGCTGGATCTATTGCATTTGGATCGTGAAGTTTAATGGCGTCAATTCGGGTGATTACACTACCCGTTTTTTTTCTATATAGACGGAACCAGTTTATAGCACTTAAATCTGGATTTCCGCTTTTACTTGCATCTTTCGTTTTCAATTCAACAAAATTCCAACCCAATACTAAACCACTTAAATTCCAAGAATACTCATTAGTGTCTGGTTCACCAGAACTCCCAATTTCAACTTGGTTAGAAGATTCAAAAAGTGATGGGTCTGAAACAAAATACCAAAAGGACAATACTGTTCCCTCTTCAGCACCATTAGATTTGTATGGTGTAGAAAATACTTTTTTAAATTCATCGGTAGCACTCCCATTAAATTCAATACAATTAATTCCTTCTTTCTTTTCTGTGCTATTTAATGATAAAATTGAAGATGATTTCCAATCAGTTAAGTTATCACATTCATCTAAATATAACCCTAACACTTTATAAGTAGCGGTTATCATCATTTCTCCAGCTATGGTTTTTAAAGTGGTATTTAATGCATTCGTTTGCGAAATTATTGGGGCACCTGTATTTACAACCCACTCTTTAAATATAAAGCCTTCTGGAGCTTTGGCTGCCGAAATTTCTACCATAGTGTTTTCAATGTAAGTACCATTGCCAGTTCCATTATTTACAATCAACTTATACTTAGGTGCACTGGCATTATAGTCTAGAATTTGTAGTTCGTCAATTCTTGATATGACAGCTCCCGATTTATTGTTATACAAACGAAACCAATTAATTGCATTTAAATTTGGCTCACCGTTTTTGGAGGCTTCATTTATTCTTAATGAAATGAGATTCCAACCAGTTTTTAAATTTTTCAGAGTCCAATTGTATTCATTTTGATCATTTGTTCCACTACTTCCTATTTCTACCTGATTTGATGATCCCATTACAGAGGCATCAGAAGTATAATACCAAAACTGTAATACCGCATCATTTTCTGAAATACCAGAATTGTAAGGCGTAGAAAACACTTTTTGAAATTCGCTCGTACTACTTCCGCTATATTGAAGACAATTTTCTCCCTGTTTTTTATCTACATTATTTAAACTTAAACTTCCTGAAGAACTCCAAGCAGTTGCAGCATCACAATCATCTAAAAATCTTGAAGTAATTCCAACAGTAACCAATCTATTCTTAGACTTCTCTCCAAACCAACCATTTCCTTCTTGTATCATTTTCCATTGAAATCGATATATATTTTCAGAAACTGGTGCAGTTATGTTAAAAGTGAATATTTTACTCTGACCAGGAGCTATAGTCTCTCCATCTTCCATTTCTACACGGTTTGTTCCCCAGGTTATATTATCTATTGGATCTATACTTCCTAATTTATAACCATCATTCTTTGTCCAGTTTGTTGTACCCGTATTTTTAATGGTAATGCTAACTGATTCAGAAGCGCCAGTTGCCACTATTGTAGGGAGTTCTTGAGAAATAAATTTTGAACTATTGGGATAAGGACTTATAGGAATTGTAGCCGTTAAGGCGATATCTCCTCGCAACATTTTTGATGCTTCTCCAGTTAATTTCAGGTACCAATCGCTTGGTAATTCTTGTCCATCTATATCTAAGGTTACAAACTCACCTGTTGTTGGGGTTTGACTTGCATTTTCTGTAATTTTGAATATTGCCGTTCCTTCATCAACTTCATCAAACATTGCTACGTAAACCATCTCACAACCGGCATCAATGGCATTGTACATTTGATGCCATAAAAATTCGCCTCCATTACGTGGAATTGCATTTAAGACTGTATTTTCACCTTTTAAGTTCTTCCATGAAAAACCTGGAAAAACCACAGGCATATATTCCATACCCCGACTAGCTGTATCATCTAAATCAGCCTGAAAATAGGTGTTTCTATAAGTATCTGCACTATTATTATCGCTATACCTTCCAGGAGCCCAAGGACTTATAACTTCAAAAGCATCATATACTGCCTGCCAGTCACTTGAATCTTGTCTCCATCCATTACCAACTCCTGCTTTTAAAGTAACTTTATATTTTTCTGGAGCATCTACTGTAAACCATTTTACCAATGCTGCCCAATGCGCAGCAGACAATATATCCTTACTACCACCCACATTAACGCCCCACAATGAAAGCAATGGGCGTCCTTTGTGATGCAAATAATTAGGGCTTTCTAAAATTTTTAGATCATCAACCAAATGTTTCCAGTCATCAATAACATCTTGAACAAAAGTTGCAGGAACTCCACCGGACATATCATACATATTTGCAAAAACACGACCGTGGGCTTCTGCACCCAGGCGAACATTTTGTAAGACTTGATCTCTATGATCTCTTCTAGACAATGCCGAACTTATAAAACGTTGTACAAAAACACCATCAATGCCATAATCTTTCATCCACTTTAAATGACGATCAACAGTTTTGGTTGTGTATGCGCTATAAAGACCTGCATTTGAGCCATCTTGATAAACAAAATTTGTAGGAAACAATTCATCTTCATCGAATTCTCTTAAATCTGGCCACATGTCGATGGTAATATTTTCTGTACTCGGTGTTTCCCCTGATCCATTAGACCAGTGAATCCATCCATACTCATTTCCGCTACCAGGTGCATTAAACCACCCCTGATAACCTGCCATAATTTTATTATTTAATGAAGTTTTATCGATTGATAAACTTTGCGCTCCAATTAGTTGTATGGCGTCAATTCGTGTTGTAACATTTCCAGATTTGTTACTGTAAATACGAAACCAATTGATAGCATTTAAATTAGGGGTTCCAATTTTTCCTGCTTCACTAGTGTTTAGTTGAATAAAATTCCAACCTGCACTTAAACCTTCTAATTTCCAATTGTATTCATTTGAATCTGCTTTGCCACCACTACCAATCTCTACCTGATTTGAGCTGCCTATTTTAGAAGGATCAGAAATGTAATACCAGAATTTTAAAACAGTTTCTGATTCAGTACTATTAGATTTGTAGGATGTAGAAAATACTCTTTTAAATTCATCAGCGCTACTTCCGTTAAACTCAATACATCCAGTTCCTTGCTGTTTATCAATTGTATTAAATAATAAATCAGCTGATGATTTCCAATCTGATATGTCATCACAAACATCTAAATAGCTTCCAGGATCTCCAAGTATAAACTGTTGAATTGTTGATTTACTACCAAACCATTCCTCTCCTTCCTGCACCATTTGCCATTGAAAATTGTAAATACCATCTGAATTGGGTACGACTATTTCAAAAGTAAAAGTTTTTTCGGAATTTGGCTCAATACTATCATCAACACTTAAATTTACACGATCGAGACCCCATAATCTATTATCAACAGGACTCTGACTACCTAATTTAAAATTTCTATCAACTTGCCATGTGCTTGTCCCGGTATTTTTCATGGTAACGCTAACTGTAACCTTTTCCCCAGGGTTCAACTCAGGTAAGTCCTGAGAAACAAACGATGCATTATTACCTGTTGGTCCTCCACCATTTAATAAATCTCTCTTGGATACACTATAGTAATGCGCTGATTTATTTTTTGCTAACCACTCCAATAAACTTGCTCGTAATTCTTCAGCTTTGTCTTGATATTGTGCTCGATTGGGGTTGCTTCCCAAAAGGTTATTAATTTCAAATGGGTCGTTATTCAAATCATACATCGCATTGATTACAGTTGAAGTGATTGAAAACGGAATTAAAAGTTTCCAGCCATTTTTAACAATCATATAATTTGGATCCTTGTCACCACTTGTGTTCCATTCGGTAACAACATACTGCCCATGTTCTGTATCGGTACCTTCAATTAATCCTCGAAGACTTTTACCGTCAGACTGTTTTTCAGGCACTTCAAGATAATCTAAAATTGTAGGAAATAAATCAATAAGCGAAATATATCCGTCCACGGTTTTTCCTGCTTCTATATCGCCCGGAGAACTTATGAACAATGGAATGTGAGCTGACTCTTCATAAAATACATTTTTTTCACGCATACCATGAGATCCCAGCATTTCGCCATGGTCGCTGGTAAAAATTATCAATGTATTGTCTGTTAAACCCAGTTCATCAACCTTATCTAAAATTTTCCCTACCCAATCATCAACTTCTGAAAGAAGACCATAATAATTAGAAATCATGTACTTGATTTTTTCAGCATCTGCGTATTCTGAATTGTTCAATCTACCATTTGAACTGAGATAGGGTGAGTTTTGCATATCATCTGAAATGCTTTCCGGAACTATCATGTCTTCAACAGGATACATACTGTAATAAGGTTCAGGAAGTACCATTGGTGAATGTGGAAAATGAAAAGAACAGGTAATACTGAAAGTTTCATCCTTTAACCTTTCAATAGCTTCTAAGGTTTGTTTTGCCTGAAATGCTGTGATGGTGTATGCTTTGTCTAATAACAATTTTCCGTGTTGGTCTGGTTGAGCGTGTTTTAGATTCTGATCTTGTAATTGCTGATGAGTCATCCCATAATATTTATCCAAAGGATCAGCTACATAAGGCCATCGAGACAAGCCATCTATAAATTCACCATCTCCGGGTGGGGGTGCTTGCCCCAGGGTGTTAAGCTCATCACGCCATATAAATGATTGCCCTCCAGAACCAAAAACAGAATTTCCATTTTGCGCTGTCAATACAGGGTTTTTATAAATAGCTGCATGAGAGGTCAAAGTATGCCATTTACCGTAGTATTCACAGCGATAACCATTCTCTGTTAATATCTCATCAAAGGTCGGCATAGTCATTAAACCCTCTTCTTGGTAGTCGTATGTTTTTTCGTTTGTATTTACACCCGTATGTTCAATCGTAGCACCTGTAAGAATTGATGCTCGGGTAGGGCCACAAAC
>BS_KBA_SWE02_21mDRAFT_10000174_pt1 | contig 22510 bp, 21 predicted proteins | sample BalSeasSWE02_21m_FD_9196 | JGI IMG/M metagenome (IMG submission 9196)
GACGGTCCATCCCGGTTTTGGCGGGCAGACTTTTTTGAGTGAAATGCTGCCTAAGATCCGCCGCCTGAAAGAAATGCTGGGTGAGCGCGGCTTGGACACGCCCATTGCCGTGGACGGCGGCATTGACACCCGAACATCTCCATTGGTGGTGGCAGCCGGGGCCAGCGTGCTGATTGCGGGGTCGAGTGTCTTCAATTCCAAAGCCTCCATCGCCGAGAATTTTGCGTCGTTGCAAGCGAGTGTGGCAATGTAGGGGCAGATGTATGTGTCTGACCGTTCTTATTCCAGCAGTTATTAGCAGATGAGTAGAGGCGCACCGTATGCGCCTTGGTATTCCCGTAGACGCACGGAGATGCCGTGTCCTCAACGATCCGGGACAGGATTCCTGCTTACCATCCCCCATCCATAATCCGTAGGGCAGGATTTTAATCCTGCAGTCCCTGTATTTCACCCCCCATTCATCGTGTCGATTTTTTCTGGGTAAAGCTCGCTCCCTGCTAGCAGCACGCATGACTGCTCCAATATCCATTATTTTTTGTCATTCGGGGAATGGTCGATTGTCCATCGTCCGTCGTCAGAATCTCTACTTCTTATCCCGATCGATGGCGGCTTTGACAAGTTTGACGGCGATGCTGCCGCCGGGCACGAACATACCAACCGCATCGGCGGTGACGTCGAAGACCAGGTCACGCGAGAGCATGCCCTTGACCTGGCTGCCGGCCTTTTTGCCTCCACCCTGCATGTCGCCGGTCAGGGCGTCGAACTCGATGACGGCCTGTTTGTTCTTGGCAGCCCAGTTGTATTCGAAGGCATACACCGGCCGGAAGTTGATATCCAGCACTTCCACGTCTAGGCGCTCGGAGTGGATGACCTCGGCTTTGACCGGTTTGATGATCTCGGCCAGAACCGTGCGTACTACGGTGGTGGCTTTACCGGCAGGCGGGACAACGATGACCCCTTCGGGTGCGAATTTCTCGAGCTCGGTGATCTCGGTCTTGGCAAAGGCCAGGTATTTTGCCAGGTCGAGCTTTATCCCTGACCCGTCAAAGGTGTAATTATGACGATTCTCCTCTAGGCAATGCTCCACTCCATGCATGGAAAAACTTGCGCCACCCTTGGGGCTGACGGTTACTGGCAGGTCCTGCCCGCAGATGGTGACGTGCTTGATCTCTGCTCCGCTGAGGGGGATGGTGTAGGTCTGGTTGCGCTCGTAGGAGGTGTGCACAAAGACGGTGACCTGCCAGAAGGCTTCTAGGCGGCTTTCAACCGAGACGAGCTGAATGTCTTCCGGTTTGGGGCGCGACAGCAGGGACCCAAGCGTGCCGGAGACCAGGTTGATTTTCTTCTGTTCGACACGGTCCCGGGCTACCTCCACGCTGATCTGTGGAATGAGATGATAAGCACGTTCTTTGGCGAGAAAAATTTCCATATAAGCCTCCCCGGCATAGATGCCGATGCGATGAGTGGATCATTGTCCCAATTATCGCGCATTTCCGCCCATCAATGCAACCCCGCGTGGGGGGTGATGGAGTATTGGTAAAGTCAAGCAGATTGCCACACTGTTTACGGTGGTTCGCAATGACACTTTATTGTGAATCAAAACATTCTGCCAGAAGAGAACCGGCGGGGTGTTTGGTGGGTATCCGGGAAGCGGATGTCAGGGAATGTTGTAAGAGGTCAATTCGATGGTGCCAGTTGTACCATCATTCGTGAGGAAATCTATGGATCTGACCATTCCCACCCCTTCCGCATGCCAGGTCGATTTGCTGGATTCGATGGTTGTGGGAATAATGAGCCCTGACATGTTGATGGTGATGGTGATCAAAACCTGGCAATCCACCCGAATCGTATCAAAGGTGCCGGCCGGGACGGTCACCGATTCATAAACAACAGCAGTGCAATTGTAAGACGTCTGGCTTTTGGTAAGGACATCTTGTCCATTAAAAGATTGAACCCCTTCCAAGGTGATGTCCTGGTTCCAGGATGTGCCGGGTGTGATATTTGCTGGCAAGGTGACTCCATCCAAAGCAGTCGTCTTAAAGGCCGAATCCAACCCTTCGGTTTGTACATAAGCTGTATCCGCCATGCCTTCGCTCGGGTCGAGGGCGGTCAGGTTACCTGTTTCACAGGTCCAGTGCCCGGTGCGGGTGGTTCCGATTCCAAAAACATCCTGGTCGGTAAAGCCATCAATATCCAGACTGGCGATGGAACGGGTAAAAGAATCCGTATAAGGGCCGGTTATTGCATAATTCCAGGTTGCTCCAGGCACGACAGGATAAAGTGGATTGTCGCATGCACTGCTGGTAGCTCCACTCCAGGATTCGCTGTCGGCTCCGGAAATTTCTGTAACAACGGGAGCTATCATGGAGGCGACCAGGGTTTGGGCTTCGACTGGGATCAATGTTTGAACATCATTTGGGATCAGCGTTTGAATGGCGTTGGCAGGGTTTGCACTGCCAGTCAGGCTGCACGCCAGCGTGGAGATCAGCAAAATGGCTAAGACGGCTATCAGTTTGCGATCTTTCATGATCAGTTCTCCTTTAATGAAAGATCACTCCTCTTTGGCCCGGACGGGCGTATTTGAATAGAGGAGTGATTGTATAGAATATATTATATGAATATAGATAAAATTTGTCAATTATCGATCTGGCTTTCTCAATCGAAAGCAGTTCCCACAAGACAGTCTGTAGGGCCTTGACCTTCCAATAATGATAAAAATATAATATAATTCTTACCATAATAGTCTAATATATAGTATAAATACAATTGCTTTTCGGTATTAAAAAGAAGCTTCCTATTTCATTGGAATTGATGCGGTTTTGTACGAAAGGCTTTTCGAGAACATATGCAATTTCAAACCAACCCATACCTGATCTGGCAATTGATCCCTGTGTTCGTCACGCTGTGGCTGGGCATCTATGTTCAGAGCCGGCCTCAAAAAAAGCCTGAGTCGGATGTTTTAACGCTGCTGATGTTTGCCGGGGCCTTCTGGTCCCTGGCAGATGCCATCCAACTGATCAGCCCAAATGAAACGTGGCAGACCTTCTGGCACTTGGTCGCCTCTATGACCATACCTGTCATTCCTGCTGTCTGGTTCGTGCTGGCGGTCAAGTTCAGCGGCTATTTCCGTAAACAGATGAAAAGGTTGCAGGGATTGCTGTATATTGAACCGATCCTGGCGATCCTGGCCATGCTGACCAATGGATTCCATCATCTGTTCTTTGCATCCAAGCAGATGATCGACTTTGAAGGGCTGGCGGTTTTGTATGTAAGATTCGGACCATTGTTATTTATCAATACCTGGTATTCGTATTTCCTGATTGGCCTGGGAGTGCTCCTGCTGGGAATCTCCCTTATTGGGAATTTTAAGAAATACGGCATCCAGGCTTATGGATTGATCCTGGGCGTTTTGACTCCCGTTCTGGGGAACATACTGTACCAGGCTGAGGTGTTCCCGCCAGGGTTCCCGGACCCGACCCCGATCAGCTTCACGATCACGGGCATAACCTTTGCCTGGGCCATATTTTTCGGGCGCATGCTGGATGTGGTCCCGATCGCGCACGAGGCTGTCATTGCCAATCTATCCTACGGTATCGTGGTGCTGGATCTGGAAAACAGGATCATGGATATCAACCCGGCTGCCAGAAAGCTCCTGGGGCTGGACCAATCCGGTCTATTGGAGCAACCCCTGTCAAATGTTCTTGATGGCGATGCAGGGGTGCTTGCCAGCCTGTTGTCCGGTTTCACAGAAGCACCAGCCGTTCAGCAGGAAGTATTCATCAATCCGCTGGGGAGTATGAACACCTATGAAGTGCAGATATCTGGCATCCAGGATAAGCACGACCATTTGACCGGGCGGGTACTGCAATTCCTGGATATCAGCCAGAGAAAGCAGGTTGAAAAAAGCCTGGCAAATTCACAGGAAACCATGGCTTCCATTCTGGAGACGCTGCAGGAATATTATTTTGAGACCGATATCAAGGGAACCATCATTAATATCAACCGGGCTTTTTACAAACATCTTGGATATGATAGCAAAGAAGACTTGGTGGGCAAAAATTTCCGTCATTTCACTGACCAGAAATCTGTGCGCGATGTTTATCAGAATTTCAAAAGGATCTTTGAATTTGGGGAATCCCTGGAAATGTTCCGTTATTCCTACCGCACCAGGGATGGACGGGAACATATCGGCGAAACCACGGTCACTCCTGTCATGGATGACAATGTGATTGTAGGCGCCAGGGGAGTTGTAAGGAATATCACTGAAAAGGTGGCTGCAGAAGAAAGCCTGCGCCGCGCTAAAGAAGATGCAGAGAATCGTGTGCGCGAACTGTCTTCCATAAACCGGATCGCCTCGGTCAGTTCGGAATCTTTGGACCTGGAGGTTATTCTACAAACACTATGCGAGGAACTGACCCGCATCTTTCCGGTTCGAAATGCGGGTATTGGTTTGATCACCGCAGACCGGGAATCGCTGGAGGTTGTCGCCTTTCATTCTTCAGATCTCTATGAAGAGAGTGCCCTGGGAATGCTGCTGCCCATAGGCGAAGAATCAGCCACCGGGGAAGTGTTAAAGAATAAGAAAACGGTCGTCATCCAGGATTCGCAGAAGGATGAACGCACCAAGCCGACAGCAGATGTCTCCAAACAACGCGGCACCAGGTCGATCATGATCGTGCCTTTGATGACGCGTGGAACTGCGATCGGTACGATCGGCATGCCAGCCAGAGATCCGGATTATCATTTCGATGCGGATGAGATCAGATTGGCAGAGACCATTGCCATTCAAATAGCAGCGGCTATAGATAATGCCCAGCTATATGCAAAAACAGAGTTCGCTCTGGATATGGCTGAAGGGGACCTGGAGATCGGGCGCCAGATCCAATCCGGGTTCTTCCCCGAGTTTATTCCGGAGATACCGGGCTGGGAGAGCGCAGCGCATTTTGAAGCCTCGCGGCAGGTTGCCGGTGATTTCTATGATTTTTTCCAATTAGAAAATTCGAAATATTTGACCCTGGTTATTGCAGACGTTTGTGACAAGGGGGTGGGAGCAGCATTGTTTATGGTGCTTTTCCGCAGCCTGCTGCGGGCTTTCAGTAAAGTTGACATCAATAATGGTGATGTGAGCGATCACCTTAAAAATATTATTACGAATACAAATAATTACATTTCCGAGATACATGGAAGCTCCAACATGTTTGCAACCATGTTCTTGGGAATACTGGACCCGGACAGCGGAATTTTGTATTATGTGAATGGCGGTCATGAACCGCCGGTCATGCTGAACAAAGCAGGCAAGATCATTAATAGACTGATGCCAACCGGACCGGCAGTGGGTATCTTTCCGGGTATGAACTACGCAGTGGAACACATAGAATTCGATCCGGGCGATTTTCTGGTTGGGTATACGGATGGAACCACGGATGCACGCAACCTGGAAGGGGAAGCCTTTTCGGAAGAACGCCTGCTTAATTATATTCAGGCTCCCTGGACTTCCCTGTTCAGCATGGTATATGAGCTAAAAAATGAACTGCATCAATATTCCAGTTCGCAGCAACAATTCGACGACATTACCCTCATCTCCATTCGCAGGGGGCTGACGTCGGACCACATTCAACACGCCATCTGCCGCGAAGCAAGCATGGATTTCCTGGCTGAAATGTGCGATTTTGTGGAAGCTGCTACAGCACAAAGTGGACTTGTTCATGATGATGCCTTTGCTTTTAGACTTGCTGCAGAAGAAATTTGCAAGAATATCATCCAGCATGGTTTTGATGGTAAAAAACCCGGGCAAATGTCGCTCTCATTTGAAAAAGATCCCCGGAATGCCAGGCTTATTATTCGGGATGATGGCAGACATTTTCATCCAGACCAGGCTCGAGATCCGGATCTGGTAGCAGATTGGAAAGAAAGAAAAATTGGTGGTCTCGGTATTCATCTTGTGAAAGAACAGATGGATGAAATATCGTATCTGGAAATGGATGGCGGGGGCAATCAATTAACCCTGGAGAAAAAAATTAGCAACACAATAGATAAGGAACCTGATCAATGGAATTTCAAACCAAACAAGTAAACGATGTGAGCATCCTCACACTGACCGGAAGTATTGATGCTTTCACTTCACCCAGGATCACTGAATTGATTGAGAGCCAGATCGCCAGCGGGAATATTAAATTGGTGGCGGACCTCAAGGGTGTCGATTACACCAGCAGCGCCGGATTGCGCGCCATGCTGGGCGGGATCAAAGCCACGCGCTCGCGCGGAGGGGATCTGCGCCTGGTCGCGGTGCAACCGGATGTACTAAAAGTCCTGAATATGAGCGGCTTCACAAATATTTTACAATTGTTCGATACCATCAATTTGGCCTTGAATAGTTTTAATACCTGAGATTGTACTGATCAAATAATGGATCGAAATTTGATTTTAATTCAGACAAAGGCCGAATCGTACCGAAGGTTTGGATTAAAAAAAAGCTTGAATTATTGGAAATTTCGGGAAATTCTAAGTAAAATGGTTAATTTAAAAATGGAACTAAATATTTGATGAATTCGAATAAAAGAGTTGCACTTGTTATTGGGTCCGGGGGAGTAATGTGCGCTGCCGCAATTGGCTTGTGGCGGGTTCTGCAGGCTGGTGACATTCGGGTGGATAGTATCGTGGGCTGTAGTGGGGGAAGCCTTTTCAGCACTTCAATTGCATATGGCACAGATGCAGCAGAGATGGCTGAGCTTTCCAGAAATTTTTGGACCAGTGACATCATGCAGGGGTACACGACGAATCTAAAGGCTAGCAAAGATGGAAGCCTGAAATTCAATGAGCGCAGCGGGTTGGTGAACGATGACGTTCTTAATAACAATCTTAAGAAAATTTATGGAGATCTATCTTTCAGTGACATGCAAGTGCCTCTAAAATTAGTGGCAACCGATTTTCTCAGCGGGAAGAAGGTTGTGCTTTCGGAAGGCAGCATTTTTGATGCTGTTCGAGCAAGCGTGGCTATCCCAATTATCTTCCCGCCCTGGGAGATAGATGGACGCTTATTGATCGATGGAGCTGTCTCTGATCCGCTGCCAATTGATGTAGCAATTCAAGACGGCGCAGATATCATTATTGCCATGGGTTTTCAGCTAAGTTATCGCGGTCATTTTCGTTCGATGACCGCGGTGCAGGAGCATTTAAATAATATCTATATGAATAATATCCTGACTTCATCGTTCGCATTCAATAATTTAGCCCATCATGCAGAGATCATCCCGATAATTCCCGATTTTAATGGATCGATCTCCATGTTTGACGTAGACAGAACCCCAGACGTGATCGAGCGTGGTGAGCAGGCAACCCGCCAGAAAATAGCCTATATTAAGCGACTGGTGGAAAGCACTGAATCGGCGATCTTCCACATCTGAGCAGGTGTAATAAAGTTGGAGAAATCACCAGGTTGAAAGGCTGCGACTACCCAATGGAATTTGACAACTTGCCCGACAGAATTGCAAGAAAGTAGTAATACAGGATAAAGATGTTCAAAAGCATGCGTGTTAATTCTCGAGCCAATAAGCCTAAACCGGCATTGGAAAACCCTTCGATAAGTCAATTGATAGGGGATGCCAACCTGCCTGTGACCATCAAGGCTTTAAATAGCCTGCCTGAAAACCCAAAACTACGCTTATGCCGGACACTTATCCCCATTAAGATTTTATCTGATTTTGCCATCAACCCGCGCACCTGGAAAAACCCCGAAGGTCTTCTCCAGGTGAAGCTGATCGCAGATAATGGTAGTGACCACATTAAGATCTCTGCCTGGCATGGAGAAAACCCCGGTAATGAGTTCTTCTATTTGGAGCTGGCGGATAATGTTTATAATGGTATAGATCTGAACTTTGTGCTGGTTAGCAATCCAACGAGCGAGCGATTTGGCACAGACCTTGATGAACAAGGTCGGGAAACACTTTTTGGCACAGTTCATCGAAACCTGGTGGAGGAAGAGAAGGCTATGCGCGCCGGCCTTGCGCCGGGACAGATCCGGGAGGGATTGCACAGCTCGCAAATTGTGATCAACCATATTGAGACCTTCCTGACCATGATGGCTCATCACGCCTTTTTCCTTGAGCCTTTAACGTATGTATCTGCCTTGATCTTTGAGAAGCGCGGCTTTGCTTATTCCAAGGGACATCATATGATGGACAGCATTCAAAGAGAATTTCAACCGGGGGGTGAGCTTAACAAAGCCCTGGATGGAAGCTCTGTTTTCCGACAACCTGACCAGTGGAAAACGGCTCGTGGTCGAGCCTGGGCCATACACGATGGCATTTTGGATGTTATCGATAAAAAATGGGATGGCTTAAAGATGATCAAGCAGGTGGGTCGGCATGCAGGTGTGGAAACCTTTCCCGATGCGCAATATTAGGAGCAGTGAATGATAAACCGGTTTCAAATTACACGTGCAGCAGAGCTTGGATCTCTCGAGATATTTCGCAATTTCATTATAGAATGTTGCACCAAATATAGTATCCCTGGCGAGGTGGTTCTGGATCTCAAGCTGGCGGTGGACGAAGCCTGTGCGAATATCATTGAACACGGCTACAAGGGTATGGATCCCGGCTCGATCATCTTATCCTTCTGGATCGAACCCGACCGGATACTGGTGCAGATCACAGACTTTGGACAGGTTTTTGAGCCTGTTGAAGGTTTGAAACCTGATATGGAAGCTGCCCTGAACAACGATGAAATGGGTGGCATCGGATTGTATTTGATCTACCGGATTATGGACAATATTGATTACCAGGTATCCGTTGAAGGCAATACGCTTACATTTACCAAATGTTTCCGGGCGGGATAAGGGGAATAATTAAACCAGTTTTTCGACAAAGATGTAGCGGGCAGCCGAAAACCCTAGCGTACAAGGATTACCAGTTATTTTTATTTTAATGGTCTGGTTAAAAGGAAGCACCTCGATAATTTCCGCCTCTTTTCCAGGCAAGATGTTGTTGTTTATCAAAAAGCCCAACATTTCCTGGTTGTTTTCAGCCAGTTCATGGATGCGGCGTATGATCACCTGTTGCCCGTTATCAATTTCGGTAAGTGGGATCCAGGTGCTTGTAACTTCTTCACATCCTGGAAAGGGATTGCCGTGTGGACAAACCTGGGGATCGTTGAGAATATCCACCAGGCGTTCTTCCAACTGGGGTGAGATGGCATGTTCGATATTATGAGCTTCAACATGGATCTGGTGGATGGGGAGTTTTAATATTTTCAGAAGCAGCCATTCGGTGAGCATATGTCTGCGTACTACGGATTGCGCCGCCTCAAGCCCGATATCTGTCAGGTGAATGTCTTTGCGACGACCCTTGCCGCTGATCCAATTGTCACGTTCCATGCGTTTCAATGTCATGGCTACCGTTGCCGGGGCGACATCCAGTTCTTCTGCCAGGCGGGCTGCAACGATCTCTCCCTGGTCACGTTCCATGACGAACATGGTCATTAGATAATTTTCAACTGTGCGAGTGGGGCGGGATATGTTGGGGTCCGGGGCTTTGTGTGACATATGACTACCAAAATTGTTAATATTTAACCTATGATAATATTAAAAGTTAGTATATACTAACTACTGTTAATGCTTGATGCTAACCCATTCTATCATGCTCAAACGGGTTGTCAAGCAGGTCAAATTATTAACGGAGGAAGATTGCTTACAGGTTTTCTCTTATCATTGCGTGAAGGGTTGGAAGCCGCCCTGATTATCGGGATCGTCCTGGCAACTCTGCGTAAAACCAACCGATCTGGATTAATTTCGGTTGTCTGGCAGGGTCTGGTTGCTGCTATTGCCGCCAGCTTGGTTGCAGGGTTGCTGCTAAACTGGTTGGGTGCAGAGTTTGAAGGCCGGGCAGAGCAGATATTTGAAGGGGTAGCGATGCTGGTGGCTGCCATTCTGCTGACCTGGATGATTTTCTGGATGCGACGCCAGGGGGCCAACCAGAAAAAGGATCTGGAATCCGGTGTCAGCCAGGCAGCCGGGAAGAGGAGTGGCTGGGCGATGTTCTGGTTGTCATTTTTTGCGGTCGGGCGTGAAGGTCTCGAACTGGTCCTTTTCCTGGTCGCAACGAAGCTGACCAACGGGACAGTTCAAACCATTCTGGGATCATTGCTGGGTCTTTTAACCGCGGCCTTATTTGGCTGGATATTATTCACTTCGAGCAAACGCTTGCGACTGGACCGGTTCTTTTTATTCACCAACATCCTGCTAATATTTTTTGCAGCAGGGCTGGTGGCACATGGCGTTCATGAATTTAATGAAGCCGGGATCATTCCGTACATCATAGAGCATACCTGGGATATCAACCTGTTCTTGAATGAAGAACAACCTGTCGGGCAAATGCTGACTGCCTTGTTCGGTTATAATGCCAACCCCTCTCTGAGTGAACTTCTGGCATACTTGGCCTATTATCTTGGTGTAGGTGTTCTGTGGAAAACGATGACCGGAAAGACCACAAAAAAAACAAACAACCTGAGTTTGAATGGAGTCGTGTAGATGCATCTTTCGGATATGGAGTCGGGAAATTGTGCCAGGTTTGTAAGTGTGGAAGGCGGGAAACGCCTGACTGGCACGCTCCGTCAATATGGGTTTTACCCTGGAGAGCAGATCCGGGTCATTCGTATTGCACCGTTTGGAGGTCCTGTTCTGATTGAGATCAACCAGCGCGAAATTGCCCTGGGCAGGACAGTAGCGGGTAAAGTAAGGGTGGAATTGGTTCCGGATCNAAATTTGGATTTAGAAAATACAGAATAATTTCCCCCATCTTTTTCTATTGCTGAACAGTATCTAAAAAAAATTATATGCAATCTGCTCAATAATTCGAGATAGATCTATTTGGTGCATCTATCGTGATATCTGTCATAATTTTTCGTGACTCTTGCATCTGGCTCCAGTTTTTAATTATTGTATAATTATATTCAGAATGTCGAATATAAATAAAACTTATCAGGCTTCAGCAGATCTATTCAAAATCATGTCGCATCCGACACGCCTTGCCATCCTGTCAGTTTTGCGGGATGGCGAGCAATGTGTCTGCCATATCGAAGCCATGCTCAAATTACGCCAGGCTTACATCTCCCAACATCTCAAGATTATGAAGGATGCAAATATTGTATCGGTATGCCGGGATGGATGGAACATGTATTACCATGTTGCTTATCCGGAGATTTTTGAGGTCATAGATGCTGTGTTTTCCTTGAGCGGACAACCAGACCCAACCCCACCAATCCATGCCAACGCCAATTGTCCTTGTCCAAAGTGCCATCCTGAAACTGAGGCAATTGCATGTTGACGGGATACCGTTTCCAACGAATAATATCCTGCCTGGGTAGGACATTATTCGTATATCATTTTTAACATGTTGAAGTAAGAGGGAATCATTAATATTCCAGGATTTCTCAACGATTTATTTTTTAGCGGTTTGGGTAACCTGGCTGCTTATCTGGGCGCGCATGTTTTGCTCTGCCTCCTGCCAGCCTTCTACATCGCCGGGGCGATGACTGCCCTGATCCCAAAAGAGACGGTAACACGTTTTTTGGGCCGAAGCACGCCAAAATGGATTTCGTACCCGGCCTCTGCAGTGGCTGGATTCCTGCTGGCAGTCTGTTCGTGTACGGTGATCCCGCTCTTTGCCGGGATCTACAAGAAGGGAGCCGGCCTCGGACCAGCAATCACCTTTTTATTCGTCGCCCCGGCGATCAATATCCTGGCTCTGGTCTATACCGGTGGCGTGATAGGTGTGGACCTGGCAATTGCCCGCTTGGTCTTATCACTGGTTTTCGGTATCAGTATTGGGCTTATTATGGCCCTTATATTTCGTAAAGATGATCTTGCTCATGATAAAGCTACCGACGAAATGTTTGCCGGGCAGGCTGCCGTGCGCAGAGTGGCTGTGGTCTTTCTGTTGGTGCTGGCTTTCCTGTTAGTAGCTGGTACGTTCCAGGTTGATTTTCTAAAACATATCTACGCCGAAATCAACCTGCCGGTTAATGGTATGGACAGCTTCCAGCAATGGTTGTATAGACTTGTTCCTTTCGATCCCGCTCGAGGTGAGGAAGGCGTAACCACACAGGGAGCTTTTCTGATCGGTCTTCTGGCGTTGATTGGTTTGACTTCCTGGAAAGGCATCGAAAAGATCCATGAAGGTTTTAACTCCTGGACTTGGATCTCGACTGCCCTGGTTGGATTAACCTTGGTGGTTGCATCTCTAGGAGTAACCTCGCAGGCAGGCAGTCTGACTTTAGCCTTAACTGGAAAGTTTTTCGGCGTGCTGATTGCAGTAATCACCCTGGGATGGATACTCAGATCCGGTTTGACCCGGGATGAAACAAGGGATTTTCTATGGGAGTCATGGCGCTTTGTGAAGCAGATCTTTCCTTTGCTGGTGGTGGGTGTTTTTGCAGTGGGAATTATCCGCGAATTGATCCAACCGGAATGGATCGAGGCCATTGCCGGCAGTAACACCATTATAGGAAATTTTATCGGTGTGGTTTTCGGTGTTTTCATGTACTTCCCAACATTGGTGGAAGTACCTATCGCCCAAATGTTCCTTCGTCTAGGCATGCATCGTGGTCCCTTGCTGGCATACCTGATCTCGGACCCCGAACTCAGCTTGCAAAGCATTTTGATAACTGCTGCCATAATTGGCAGGCTCAAGACCTGGGTTTACGTCGGTTGGGTGGCGCTCTTCAGTACACTGGCTGGTCTTATCTATGGCGCTTGGGTGGATGGCACCAGCATTGGATTGCTGGTACTCTACCTGAGCACCTTCCTGTTGCTCCTGGCTCTGGTACTCTGGGCGGTGAACCGGCGTAATGAAGCCAAAACCGTTTCGATAACCTGATATTTATTTAGTACTCATCGCACATGGAGGTTTTATATGCTTTCGATCAAGATACTTGGTTCCGGATGTGCCAACTGCAAGAAGCTGGAGTTGCTCACGCGACAAGCGGTGGAAGGATTATCCATAGATGCAGAAGTGATCAAGGTGACTGATTACGCTGATATTATGGCTTATAACATAATGTCGACACCCGGGCTGGTCATAAATGAAAAACTAGTTTGCGGTGGACGAATACCATCATTGGCCGAGATCACCTCCTATCTGACAAATGCCTTGATAACTACCTAATACCAAAATGCAAAGTCCTTTTTCTCTCCCCAGAAATTTTTTTACACGGGAAAGAAAGGGGATTTGGCCTTTGCTGGGAAGAGATCGGTGGGCTTTGTTCATTCAATGCCATTGGCTGTTCTTGCTTAAGTACAAATTAAAATTGACCTGAAATTGGTAGACAAGACAGAAAACAGACATAATAATTACTTCTAGGAGATGAATATGACCGACTCAGCAATTGCATCCCAGCAACAACCCAAACTCGGTTTGGTCAGCAAACTCTTACCTTTTTGGATCATCCTGGCAATGGCGATCGGATTGCTCTTGGGAAAATATCTTCCTCAAGTTGGCAAAGCACTGCAGCCAGGGATTCCCATAGGCCTCTTTATTATGATCTACCCGGCTATGACCAAATTAAAACTTGGTGAAGTCCGCAGCGCGGTGAAGGACTGGAAACCCGCCGCGATCGTGATCTTTTTTAACTATGCTTTCAATCCCTTTTTACTCTATGTGATCGGGTGGATATTTCTGCGCAACTACCCAGACCTGTGGACCGGATTGGTCCTGTTGGGGGTGGCTCCTTGTATCGCTATGGTTCTGGTCTGGACTGACCTGGCACGAGGCAATGGCCCGCTGGGTATCGTGCTAATGGCATGGAACTCTCTGATCCAGATCATTACCACGCCTTTTTTTATCTGGTTGATCCTGGGTAGGAATGTATCTGTCGATATCAAGCTGGTTGCTCAAAGTGTACTGCTGTATTTGGGCTTACCCCTGTTGATGGGTGCCCTGTCAAGGAAATGGATGTTACAGAAAAAAGGGGAGGAATGGTTTACAAAAAAAGCCCTTCCCGTACTTGATGACGTGCAGCTTATTGCCCTCATTCTGACGCTTGTGGTGATGTTCGCATTGCAGGGTGATGTGATCCTGCAGCACCCCGAACTGATCTACCTGATGGCCGCGCCCTTGATCCTTTTCTTCTTCCTGCTCTTTTTCAGTGTATTGATGATCAGCCGCAAAGTAGGTTTTTGCTATGCTGATTCAGCAACCACAGCATTCCATTGTACCGGTCGCAACTTTGAGCTAGCCATAGCCATTGCACTGACCGCTTTTGCATCAACGCCGATGGTTGGTGTTTCCACGGTGATCGGTCCATTGATCGAAGTGCCATTGATGTTAACCATTGTCTATTTTGCCAAGAAATTCGAGTGGAAGCTGTTCCAGACAAATACGGCTGGTGCTTGTGGAGTTCAGGAGATGACAGCCAGGAGCGAAGCATCCCAACTTGATATGACACGGTAATATGGACACTTTGTCCAAATTATCATTAGTATTATTTGGGACTGAATTCCAAATAGGTTGAGACACCGTTACTCGGATATTGCCTATGAATAGTTGAAGGAGATACAATGCTCAAAGTTAGCGTTGTACTCGACGAGCAACAACAGTGAGAGTTGCAGATGATTCTGGCAGACAAAGATGCAGAGGCAGCCTGCTCTTTTTGAAAGAAGTGACTTATCCCAGATACAATCTATTCACTGCAAAGAGTTGCGTAGCCATCTTGAAAAAAAGTTCACCATGATGCACGGCGTTCCCCACCTTACTTACAATCGATATGATCAACGTCAAGATTTTGAGTTATAGAGATTCTCAGCGCTATGTGGTCAAGCGGTCGGTGACTGCTGCGTTTTAGGAGATACGGAAAAATCACCCTGACCTTGAGATATCCATTAAAGGTGTCAAAGAACACTCTGAAATGGAAAAATATACGGCTGTAATGATCCTGCCAAGTCTGGTATTGAACGAGAAATTGGTTTGTGTCGGGCGTATCCCAAAAAAAGATGAAGTCATCACCTGGCTGCGGGAAGCAATGAAAGAAGATGCCAGACAGGTAACAACATCTGAACAGGCACAAAAGGAAAAACCCGCGAAATGCTCGAAGGTGGTTGAAAAGTGATGATACAGTTGCCCGGCTTGGGCATTACTCACATTAGTGGAAATTTTTCTTGCCATGAGCTATTTAAATACTATCTNGCTNAGCAAGACCGTGTCGGACTTGGCAGAGCTAGGCAGGATCATCGTCATCGCCAAACCCGACGCCTCCCTGGATGAAGTCATCCCTTGCTTGGCGACTCTACCGATCATGTTCGGATTGGTCAAGGTGGCCTTCTTCTTCCAGAAACGCCTTTTCGGTGCCAGAGTATAGCCTTTAGAAATGGAAAGTGGGGAGGTACGAGGTCCTTTCTCCCCGGTAAATTCCCGCAGAAACCATTCTTAAAGTGAAGTTCTTACCTCTTGATCCTGAAAAAAAGGCACCAGTGAGAGGTGGTATAATTTTTTTAGTTTATTTGGGCTTATATTCTGTGCACGGAATGATACATTGTAACTTTCTTTTTAGACCTTCTCATGATCCTGGTATTGCCTGTTCTCAAAATGGGACTGCGATCAGTTGATTTCTTTCACTCTTCATTTTCAAGCCCGATCTGTAAAACCCCACCTTTTGGTAGGCATGCTTCATATAATTTGATACGCTTGTTATACTTGAGCAACAACAGTTTGAGATCCGTCTAAAACTGTTTTTGTCTTTTATGGTGTGGAAACAATTGCTACTTTAAAAATTTTTTTGGAGAAGAATAAATGAGTACAGCCCGGGTTCGCAGATCTACTTTCCTTGACCGCTTGCAGCCTTCCACTACGACAATTTTAATTTTGTCGGCAATCGTAGTTGGTGCTGGAACAGGTTTGGGAGCGGTAATTTTTATCAAACTGATCTCCCTGGTTGAGCAGGTATTCTATGTGACCGGGGCGACGGTATTTGGTTTTCTCGGGATTGGGCTTTTTATCGTAGCACCAGTTGTGGGTGGTTTATTGGGCGGACCTGTGATCTCATTCTTTGCCAAAGAAGCAAAGGGTCATGGTGTACCCGAAGTAATGCAAGCGATCGCATTACGGGGCGGCCGCATTCGCCCACGCGTTGTGGTTGCCAAAGTAGTTGCATCAGCGTTGTGCATTGGTAGTGGAGGTTCGGCAGGTCGGGAGGGTCCCATTGTACAGGTAGGTTCGGCGCTTGGATCCTCCATCGGACAATGGCTGCACCTTTCGGAGGCGCGCCTGCGCAACCTTGTGGCTTGCGGTGCAGCGGCGGGTGTTGCGGCCACTTTTAATGCACCTATTGCGGGCGTTATCTTTGCAATGGAGATCATCCTGGGAGAATTGCACCTGGGCGACCTGGGGAATGTTGTCATTTCAGCAGTTACAGCAAGCACCGTTGCGCGTGTCTTCCTTGGAGATCACCCGGCATTTGTTATTCCCAACTATGCCATGAAAACACCTTGGGAGATACTTCTTTATGTTTTGCTGGGGATCCTGGCAGCGATAACCGCGATTGCTTTTATTAAATTATTATATTGGTTTGAAGATCGCTTTGACAATTGGCGTTTTCCCGACGCGCTTAAACCTGCAGTTGGCGGGCTGCTGCTGGGTGGAATGGGATTTCTGTACCTATTGGTTATGCAGAAGACCCAGGGATCAACCCCGTCAGATGGAATGCCAGCCATGTTTGGGGCTGGTTTTGCAACCATTGAGGCTGCCTTACTCGGAAAACTTCCTCTTGGATTGTTGTTGGCTCTTGTGGTAATGAAACCCCTGGCGACCTCGTTCACGCTTGGATCGGGAAACTCGGGAGGTGTATTTGCACCGGCTTTGTTCACCGGGGCGGCACTCGGTGGTGCTTTTGGTTGGCTGGTTAATTATTTTGCCCCGGGATTGACCGCTAGCCCTGGAGCTTTTGCAATTGTTGGCATGGCAGCGGTATTTGCAGGGGCTGCCCATGCTCCTTTTACTGCCATTTTGATCGTCTTTGAAATGACCAATGACTATCGCCTGATGCTTCCGTTGATGGCAGCTGTGATCGTGAGCCTGATCGTATCCAGGCACTTACACCCAGAGTCGATCTATACTTTAAAACTTGCCAGGCGTGGAATACATTTGAAGCAAGGCCGCGACCTGGATGTGATGGAAACGGTGCGGGTTGAAGAAGTGATGGTAGATCAGCCCTTAACCGTGCCAGTTGATATGCCTATCACTCTTCTATCTGGTGAGTTTTTGGAAACCGGTAGGCATGGTTTTCCAGTACTGGATACGGACGGAAGCCTGTTTGGAATGGTTTCTCTTGAGGATTACCGTCGAGCCACCCATGGAAAAATGGATTCAGCTACGAATCTGGTGATCCGGGATATTGCCACTCAGGCTGTGATAAGCGTGTATCCTGATGAAACAGTTGGCGTTGCTTTACAGCGAATGGCTCCCCGTGATCTTTCGAGACTTCCAGTGGTGGCGCGTGACGACCCACATAAACTGGTCGGAGTTGTCCGTCGTAATGATATTGTCAGAGCCTATGACCTGGGCTCTGTACGCCGTGAGGAAGCCCGGCACCATGCTGCGCAGAACAGCAGTGTAAATGATGTCCACGCCCAGTTTACGGAAATAAAGATCACATCCGATTTCCATGCCTCAGGTAAAACTGTAGCGGAACTTTCCCTGCCACGCGCAGCAGTCATAGTTTCTGTCCGACGCGGACATGATCTGCTGATCCCGCATGGAGATACACGTCTTCAGAATGGCGATGCAGTGACGGTGTTGTGCGAGCGACAGTGTATCGAGGATGTAAAAGCTGCCTTTGTGAAAAAGGACAAGCCCGGAAATCTTGGGAAAACTGGTTGAGGTTTTATTGTTGAAGATGTACTATACTTGTGCAAATGAAATTTTGTAGTCAAGAGATCGACTGAAAAAGATCTGTACATGAGTTCTGGCAGTAAGGACACTGTAATTAATTATTGCCGGAGGAATAATTGGTATGCTCAAACAATGGTTTCAGCCACTAAAAACTAAACGCAAGACTGAAGTTTTGGAAGAACTCAGCGAGGCGTCATCTCCCGGTTTTGATTACTTTCTTTTGGTAATGCTCTCTTGCAGCATTGCTACTTTTGGTTTGGTCACTGATTCGCCAGCTGTGATCATTGGAGCCATGCTGGTGGCTCCTCTTATGTCTCCCATTCTTGGACTCTCCCTGGCAACAGTGACCGGCAAAGAGCAGCTCTTCCAACGGGCTGTTTTGGCATTGGGTGTAGGAATTCTACTTTCATTANCTCTGTCTGCTTTCTGGGGGTGGNTGGCACGCATCCTNCCATTTGATCTTTTGGTAACTNTNCCGGGAGAAGTTCTAGCTCGCACGCATCCNTCCCCCTTTGACCTGGGAATTGCCCTGGCCGGGGGGGCAGCAGCAGCCTATGCCTTGGCAAACCCGCGCCTTTCAGCAGCCTTACCGGGTGTGGCGATCGCCACAGCCTTGATGCCCCCGCTTTGTACAATTGGGATTGGACTTGCAACCACTCAATGGGACGTAGCCTTTGGAGCTACCCTGCTTTTTGTCACCAACCTGGCTGCCATCTCATTCGCCGGTATTGTGGTATTTGTTGCTCTTGGATTTCGCCCACGAAATCAAAGTGTGTTGTTGTGGAAGCGCGTACCACGCAGTCTTGTGATCTCGGCTATACTGGTGTTGTTTGTGACCGTCCCGCTCGTTTTGCTGACCCTGCGATTGGTGGATCAGGCCCGATATAATAAACTGGTACAGGATACTGTGGCTGTTGAGATCGCGACATTACCCGGTGCCCAGCTATTGGAAGTGAACCTGGATCAGGTCGATACTGTTCTACATATTAAAGTCACCATTCTTACCACAAACCCGCCAGTCTATAATCAGGTGGTCAGCCTGCAGGAAGAATTTGCTTTACAGTTGGACCAACCCGTTGCCCTGCAGTTGGTGGTTGTGCCTGGCACACGNCTGGACCCGCTCATTCCTCCCACCCGTACACCAACCCCGACCTTAACCCCGACAGGATTGCCGACAGCGACGAATACGCCAACAGCTACCCTGAGACCGACCAGGACCCAGACACCAACGCCGACATCCACCTTTACTCCCACTCCGGTGCTGGCTTATATTGCCAACACTGGAGGAAAAGGCGTGTTTGTCTACGATTCTCCAGAGGGAAAGATCATCACCTCATTGGCGGAAGGCTGGCCGATCCAAATCCTTTACCGGCGTGAAATTGTAAATGGTTACGAATGGCTTGAGATCAGCCAGCTGGATGGCACGGTTGGGTGGGTACCAACTTTTTACGTCAGTATTCGTCCCTAGTTTTTATTGGTTGCTGTTGCGTTTTTGATCTTGCCTGGAGGGTTATCTGACTTCTGATAAGATCATTTTGTCAAAGAGGTGAAATAAATGAATGAGATCAATTGGACATTGCTCCTGATCGTATTTTTGGCACGCATTGTAGATGTATCCCTGGGAACGTTGCGCATTATTTATATCGGCAAGGGCATGCGCATGTTGGCTCCCTTGCTGGGTTTTGTGGAAGTTTTTATCTGGATCGTTGTGGTCAGTTCTCTGGTTAAGAACGTTTCCAACTTTGCAGGATACCTGGCTTACGCAGCCGGGTTTGCAGCCGGAAATTTTGTTGGCATGGCCATTGAAAACCGGCTGGCCATCGGTACGCTCATGGTGCGTGTAATTGTGGCTGGCGAAACGGATACATTGATAAGGTCACTTAAAGAATCGGGCTTCGGGGTCACATTTTTTGATGCCCAGGGTACCAGCGGCCCAGTTAAGGTCATATATTCGGTCATCAAGCGCAAAGAGTTAAAAGATATTGTGCAGCGCATTCAGGACTGTGATCCGGATGTTTTCTATACCATCGAGGAAGTCCGCCAGGCGAATAAAGGCGTTTTTCATCAGTCTCAAATTCATAAATATGCGGGACTTAAAGGAAAAAGGTAATGGACAGGATCACCTGGATAAATTTTGCCAGCCTGATCTTTTCTTCACTGTTTTTTCTTTATTACTATATACGTAGTGTCAGCCCGGCCACGCTGGAAAAAATAACTGGCCCAGATGCTTATGCACGCTGCGGGCGGGACCGTATCGTTGCCTCGGTTTTTGAGATTGTCATTGGGGTCAATTATGTGATTTATTTTTTTTATCCGCTGCCTGTACCCCTGCCGGATAAATTTCCATGGAACTGGTGGATCTCCGCCCTCATCGCCCTGGCAATTGCCATTCCCGCCATGACGCTGATGGTGGCTGGTTTGAAGGATGCCGGTGAGGAAGCTCTGCGCCCCAAAAAAGAACACAAAATGTATGGCGGAATTTACACTAAACTTCGCCACCCGCAAGCTGCCGGAGAAGTTTTTTTGTGGTGGGTGTTCGCTTTTTTACTGAATTCGCCATTTCTTGTATTGTTCTCTTTCATTTATATCCCCATCTTTATCATGCTGTGTTTCGCCGAAGAGCAGGATCTGCTTTGGCGCTATGGTGATGCTTATGCTGAATATTGCAGGCGTACAGGTGCGTTCTGGCCTAAAAAGAAGGCATAAATAATGCCTGAGCAATTTAAAAAAGTTCATCCACCAAGTGGCTTGAACCGACTGGGATTTCGCCTTCCGATCTGGTTGTATCGCTTGGGATTGGGGGGTCTGCTGGGCAAACGCTTTGTGTGCCTGACCCACACCGGGCGCAAGTCCGGTGTGCCACGCCAGACGGTCCTGGAAGTTGTGCGCTACGAAGCTGACAGTGGCGCCTGCGTGGTTGCGGCTGGATTCGGGGATAGATCGGACTGGGTGCGCAATGTGACCCAGGATCCACGCATTGTTTTCACTATCGGCAAGCTGAGTAAAACTGGGCTGGCTGAGCAACTTGACGCTGGGACTGCCGGGTGCGAACTTGTGAATTATGCCAGTCTGCACCCCGTGGCGTGGCGTGAACTGTCTAACTTTATGGGTTATCGTCTGGATGGAACGGAAGAGGATATCATGGCNCTGGGAAAGCTGATCTCCATGTTCATCTTACGCCCGGTCTGATCCAAATCTGTCGCTTACAAAACGATCCCNTTATTACAAGCATCCCGCTTCATTACNAGGTGGAATGTGTTTNTTTTGATACGCTCACCCTTTTGAACCAAAAAAATCCGGACTTCCCCATTCGCAGCAGGGATANCCCTTGAGATCGATTCCAGTGCNTGAATTAAATGTANAGATCTCTCTTTGCGTAGGTCAGATAGGCTCCAAGCATGCAAGCTGTAATGATGCCTACCGATAACAAGACATAGTTCATATCAATGCTTGCCTTATGCAGCAGATCTGCCGGGTCGAAATATTTAAAGGGAGAAAAATATTTCAGAAAATCCAGGTTCTTGTTCAAACCGGATATGATGGAGATGAAAAAAGTACCCAGTATGATGGATACCGCCAAAGAGCTGGCCTGTTTGTAATGCTTCATGGCAGACCCAAGAAAAACACCGATGGTCAGGAAGATCATTTGCATGATGAACATGGCCAGTGAGCTCAGGGCAACAAATGAGTAGAATTTGGCATCAGGCTCATAGGAAGCCGCAGCAACCAGCGTACTTGCCCAGGTCACGCCCAAAAGGGCGATGCAATTTACCATGGCAGCCAGGGTCTTGGCTGTGATCAGCCTGGCGCGTGTGACAGGCAGCGTGAGTGAAAATTCAACCGTTTTATCGCGTTCTTCTTTTGAAATGTAATCACTGCCCCACATCACAGAGGCGATGGAAAGTATCAAGGCAAAGTATGTGAACATGACGCCATAGAAGCCAGTTACTGTAGTTAGATTAAAGGCTCTCATACTAAACGCATCCAGTATTGCTTGAGGAAAGGAATCCAGGATGGCTAACATATCAGGATTATTCGCGAAGGCCGAAAACTCTGTAAACCCTTCCATAACAATCAGGAGAACAATACCACTCCAGATGAGCAGGGATTTGAAATTTGCCTTAAGTTCTCTAATAAAAATATTCATCTCTTCTCCTTCTCACGTGGCCGTGTTGATATTTCTTTTTGCATACAATACATAACTACCGGCAATAGAAATACCGATAACGGAGACACTGATAAATACCAGCGGCTTATGATAGGCCTCTGTACAATTTTTTTCAGCCAGCCCTGCTGGAAATCCTGCTTCCATTGTTCGCCGTTTTCCAAAATGGTCATGATCATCCTGCTGAACTTTAAACAGTCAGGGCTGCCCCATTTGCAGCAGGGACAGCCCCATAAGATCTTACGGGCACTTTGTCCATCCCGGCGAATAGTATTAGATGTACAGATCTCTCCTGGCGTAGGTCAGATAAGCGCCAATCATACAGGCTGCAATGATGCCAACCGATAACAAAACATAATTCATATCCATGCTGGCATTGTGCAGCAGATCTGCCGGGTCGAAATATTTAAAGGGAGAAAAATATTTCAGAAAATCCAGGTTCTTGTTCAAACCGGATATGATGGAGATGAAA
>BS_KBA_SWE02_21mDRAFT_10000175_pt1 | contig 22510 bp, 22 predicted proteins | sample BalSeasSWE02_21m_FD_9196 | JGI IMG/M metagenome (IMG submission 9196)
GAAGGGGATTCTAAAGTAGTTTCCTTCATCATTTTATCTATCAATTTCTCTATTTCTTTATCTGTTTTAGCTTTCATAATATTCAATTATTTCTGGTTCCAATCGCTCCCTTAAAATAGTGGTTAACTTTTTTCTGCTTCTAAAGAGCTTCACTTTTACATTATTGGGTGTTATCCCTAATACTTTGGAAATTTCTTCTAAAGATTGTTCCTCAAAATAAAATAAGGTTAACAAAAAAGCATCATCACTTGGTAATAGATTAATACAATCTTGAATAGCCTTTTCACGCTCTTCTTCTTCCATCTTGTCTAGGGCATTATCAATACTTTTAATTTGATTTATATTAAAATCATCAATTGACACCACTTGCTGTTCCCTTTTTGTTTTTTTTAATCTATCCAAACAGGTGTTATAAGTAACCTTATAAATCCATGTTGAAAATTTAGAATCGCCTTTAAATTGACTTAATGATTTGAATACTTTTATAAAAGTATCTTGTGCAACTTCCTCTGCTTCCTCCCTATTTTTAACCATTTTCAACGCTAATGAAAATACCAAATCCTTATAACGGTCAACCAAAATGTTAAATGCATTTGAGTTTCCTTCAATAATTAAATTGATATAATGTATGTCGTCGTTGGTGGTCATTTGAAAGTAAGACGATAATAAATAGTTTTAGGTTACATCACATTTAAAAAAATTTGATTAAAGTGTAACCTAATTTAAAAAGGCGTCGTCATAAGCTATGAACACATTAAATATAATCAATTAAAAACAAACAATTATGGAAGAAATTTTAATCCCAATCAGCATGTTCCTTGCAATTTTCGGAATCGTATATTTATACTTATCTACAAGAAACAAAGAACGTTTAGCACTAATAGAAAAAGGTGCAGATGCCAGTATTTTTATGAGAGACAGAAGTAATGCCTCTCCAATCTGGAAAATACTTTTATTGAATTTAGCCTTATTATTAATGGCTATTGGACTAGGCGTATTTATTGCTTCTATATTACATTACAATATGGGTGTAGATGAAGACGTAGCTTATCCGGGAACCATATTTTTAATGTCAGGAATAGGTTTGTTTGTTGGGTTTACAATGACTAAAAACTTAGAGAAAAACAACTAATCCGGTATTTAGTGCAATTAAAGACTGCTTTTATTTCTAAAGGCAGTCTTTTTAATTGATAACAAAATCAAAATAAGTATCTGGAAAGGGCTCTTGAATTAAGGTAAAATGCCACCATTCTTTAGGATAATATCTAAAACCATATTTTAGCATGACTTTTTGTAATAACTCCCTGTTTTTATTTTGTTGAAAGGTAATACCTTCAAAATTAACCCAGGACTCTACTCCAAAAAAATCATAAGGACTACCCATATCTAAAGCCTTACCTGTATTGCCATCAATAATAGTTAAATCTATTGTACTACCTCGGCTATGTCCCGATCGGCTGGCAATATATGATTCCTTAAATAAGTTTTTTTTTTCTACGTTTGGATAAAATATTTTTTTGTTGATAGTGTCATTTAAATTTCGTGCCCAACGCATAAAATGATTTACGGCACGCTGCGGACGATACCCATCATAAACTTTTAAGCATAAATTTTGATTTTCTAATTCTTCTTGAACTTGTTGTAAGGCATATGCCGCCTCTTTTGTTAAGATAAGTGTATTTGCTTGGTAGCCATCAATTGGTCTGCCTACAAAATTATTTGAGGTGTGATATCTTAATTCTACGGTTATATCCGGAATCACCTTTTCAACATCAATAAACCCTTCTGGTAATTGTGAAAAACAAGAGAAACCTACCAAAAATAATATGAAAAATAATTCAGATTTCATAAACGTTGCAATTTATGCTAAATTAGAAAAATTAATTTTTAGTTATGGCCTATCCTTGGCATTTATACTTCATGGCATTNATATATATNGTNGCAGGNATTATATCATTTTATAAATCCTAAAATATATCTTAGAATTATGCCAAAATACCTTCCTTACCATAAANTTTTGATTGATTTAAGTGGCCTTTTTGAAATAGCATTAGGCATCAGTATTTGTATTCCATTTTTAAAAAATGTTTCTATATATGGTATTATAATCATGTTAGTGGTTTTTTTGTTGGTTCATGTATATATGTTATCCGGTAAAAAAGCATCCGCTGGAATCCCTATATGGGTTTTAATCATAAGAATACCCATTCAGTTTGGACTCATGTACTGGGCTTATTGGTATTTAAAATTGTAAGTATCATGCTTTTTAAAGAACCTATCAACTTAAATTTAAAAGATGCCGATATTATTTACTATCCCGGCTTTTTTACTGAAGAATTATCCACAAGGTATTTCAGTACACTTTTAAAAAATATTGAATGGCAACAAGACACTATAACGCTTTTTGGAAAGACACATTTACAACCCCGATTAACAGCCTTATATGCCAATAATAACATTCCTTATACCTATTCTAATATAACCATGTATCCAAAAGGTTTTAATCAAGAATTATTAGAAATAAAAGAAGCCATAGAAAAAAAACTTCAGGTAGATTTTACGAGTTGTCTTGCAAATCTATATAGAAACGGCCAAGATAGTAATGGATGGCATGCCGATGATGAAAAAGAATTAGGACAACAACCAATCATTGCTTCAGTCACCTTAGGTGCTGAACGTATTTTCCATTTTAAGCATAAATATGAACCAATTCATAAAACCAAAATAATTTTACAAAATGGCAGTCTACTGGTAATGAAAGGCAACACACAACAATATTATCTGCATCAATTACCAAAAACCAATAAAGATATTGGAGAACGAATTAATTTAACTTTTAGAATGATTACATAAAAAAAACCAAGATCCCTCAATCTTGGTTTTCTGTCAATTTGCTTTTTTATTTTGAAGATAGATTTAGGGTCGCTATAACTACAACAAAACGCAAATATTAATTAATTAATCCATTGAACTAAAAAGTATGTTATTTAGTACAGTTCAAATATAAATCTAATTTTCAATTTAAACGTTTATATGTTATTTTATTCGTTGTAATGCATCTTTTTTTAACATTTATAAGAAATATTACATAAAAACACCCTTGTTTATATAAAAACATTCATAATAAAAGCATAATTTTATTTAGATTTTTTCCATAAAAAAACCGAGATCCCTCAATCTCGGTTTTTTCTCAATTTGCTTTTTTTTATTACGAAGATAGATTTAGGGTTACTTCATCTACAACATAATGCAAATATTAATTAATTAATCCATTGAACTAAAAAGTATGTTATTTAGTACACTTCAAAAGTATAATTATATTTCAATTTATACGTTTAAATGTATATTTTTTCGTTGTAATACATCTTTTTTTAACATTTATCGTTTAAACATTAATTATAATCGATGAAATACAACTCTTTTGCTTGAATTTAATAATCAAAGATGTTGATTAATTATCCCAAATTTTAATATATTTTTACTTCTATAAATACTAAAACTAAATGTTCTAATGTTTATAAAACAAAAACAAATACCTCAGGTCAAAAAAAATGAGAAATAGAATTTTAATTTTTATACTTTTTTGCTTTTTAAAATCATTTTCACAAGACACCAATTTTATAATACAAGATGTCGCCATTAATAATTTAATTGACGGTACTCTCTTGACTCCAAAGGAGATAGAAAAACCAAATTTAGTAATTATAATAGGTGGTTCTGGACCAACCGATAGAAATGGAAATCAGACTTTTTTGAAGAATAACTCTTTAAAAAAGCTAGCAGAAAGCCTTTCAAGTAATAACATCGCCACCTATAGGTATGACAAACGCATTGTAAAGCAAATCAAACAGGGAAACATAGACCAAAATATTATGTTTGATGATTTTGTAAGTGATGCCATTTCAGTTTTAAACCATTTTAAAGAGAACCAATCATTTAATCATATCTTTATATTAGGTCATAGCCAAGGAAGTCTGGTAGGAATGCTTGCTGCAGAAGGACGAGCGGATGGGTTTATTTCTCTTGCAGGCGTATCTCAATCAATAGATAATATCGTGATTGAACAAATTGCTAAAACCTACCCGAGCCTTTCAAAAGACGCTGAAAGAGTGTTTAGCTATTTACGTATAGGAGAAAAGACCGATAATTACCCAACGGAGTTGGCTTCTGTATTTAATAAAGATATACAATCATTTATGATGAACTGGATGCAATACAACCCACAGGAAGAAATAAAAAAACTTAAAATGCCCGTTTTAATAATTAATGGCACAAAGGATTTACAGGTGGAGCCAAAAGAAGCACAACGCTTAAATGAAGCCGTACCCGGTTCTAGTCTCAATATAATTGAAAACATGAATCATGTTTTGGTAACTATTGAAGGTGATAATTTAGAAAACTCAAAGTCTTATAATGAGTCCTTTAGAAAAATCTCTCCTGAACTTATTGAAGTCATATTAAGATTTGTCAAATAAAGTATAAAAAAGAAAGCATCCTATACAGGATGCTTTCTTACTAACCAACCAAAAATATAATTACAATTCTAAAGTTTAAAGTAACCACTCAATAAACTATTTTATAAATTGAATGTAATTATTAACTGTATGACAATCTTTATGCCAAACACAGCAATATTACATTTAATTTTGGATATAATATGTGAAATAATAGTTAAAAGACATTAGCATTTATAGCATATTTATAAGATATTTGCCATTCAAAATAAATTGAAGATTTCATGAAAAAATTACTGCCTTTTATCTTAGCACTATTATTTATTTCCTGTTCCAATGAAGGACATGATTTAACGGTTAAAGCCAATATAAAAGGATTAAAAAAAGGAAGTGTCTATCTGAAAAAAGTTCAGGATACCGCATTAGTAACTGTAGACTCCATTGTGATAAATGGCAATTCAGAATTTGAATTACACAGTAAATTAGAATCGCCTGAGGTTTTCTTTTTATATCTTGACAAAAACAGTAACGAAAATGATAGAATCAGATTTTTTGCTGACAAAGGGATAACCGAAATTAATACTACTCTGAAAAACTTTTCGTTTGATGCCAAAATAAATGGTTCCAAACAACAAAAAACACTTGAAGAATACCAATTGATGATGTCTCGTTTTAATGAGAAAAATCTTAATCTCATCAAAGAAAATTTTGAAGCACAAAAAGAGGGTGATACTTCTAGATTTAATAGTATTCAAAAAGAATATGATAATCTTTTAAAAAGAAAATATTTATATACTGTAAATTTCGCCCTTAATAATAAAGATAGTGAAGTGGCACCTTACCTTGCTCTTACTGAAATTTACAATGCCCAAATTAAATATTTAGATACCATAAATGTTTCTTTAACTCCAGAAGTAAAAAACTCAAAATACGGGAAGGAATTACAATTATTTGTAGATAATATTAAAAAGGAAGATGCTGAAAAGTAATTTTTAAATATTTTAAAAAGAGAAAGACCATTCAAATGAATGGTCTTTCTCTTTTTAAGAGCCGATAGAGGGACTCGAACCCACGACCTGCTGATTACAAATCAGCTGCTCTAGCCAGCTGAGCTACATCGGCGTATTTAACGGATGCAAATATAATCGCAAAATTTAAATTTGCAATAACTCCGTTAAAATAATTATCCTAGTGTATTAATTTTTTCAATAAGAGCTCTTCCCTTATCTTCAAGCTCAGCGCTTATTGCTTTAAAATGAGCTTTTTTATTTTCAACTTTCTTATCATTAATCTTTGTAATTAATCCGTCAAAAGTACTAATAGCTTCATCAATAATAGCTTGACTCTTTTTGGTTTCTTTGCTTGCGTTTGTTAATTCCCAAACATAAACCGCTTCAATAATATCACCTAAAACATAATTAATGTCTTTTTTTAGGTCTCTAACATTTGCCATATATAAAATTTTTATTTCGTGCAAAATTACACATAAACTTCTAATAGATATAGAATTTTATAACTAATTTAAATATTGAACTAATCAATCAAGTAAAGTCTAATTTGAGTAGGTCTTTAAACTATTTGCCAGAATAGGCAACAAAATTGCGAGGGGTTTCGTAAAGAATAACTTCTAACTCAAAATTTGGATTTAACTTTGACTTAATTTTATTATAGATTACAACCACAATGTTTTCAGCTGTTGGATTCAGGTCTTTGAATTCCGGAACATCCAGATTCAGGTTTTTATGATCAAAAGCATCTTCCACTTCTGCCTTTATAATGTCTTTTAAAATTTTAACATCAATAACAAAACCTGTTTCCTGATCGATATCACCTGTAACACTGGCAATTAACTCATAATTATGACCATGATAATTTGGGTTATTACATAAACCGAAAATTTCATCGTTTTTTTTAAAACTCCAGTCTTTTCTATACAATCTGTGAGCCGCATTAAAATGGGCTTTTCTACTTACTGTTACCTTCATTGTCTAGAATATTTATATGTTCATAAAACTTTTCAAAAATAATCTTAAACCATTCCGTGTATAACTGTGGATGCAAAATCATATCTTTCCTCACCGCCTCTAAGGGCATCCATTTCCAATTGGCCACTTCTTCAAGATTTATATTTGGCCTATCATTATATTTTCCAATCAAGATATGATCATACTCATGCTCTGTTAAACCATTTTCAAAAGGCGCTTTATATATAAATGATATTGATTCCTGTAAATCAACAACAAACCCCATTTCTTCTTGTAATCTTCTTGTCCCGGCTTGAATATTAGTTTCTCCGTTTCGTTGGTGACTACAACAGGTATTTGTCCAGAGTCCTGGCGAATGGTATTTATCCAGTGCACGTTGTTGCAACATGAGCTCATTCTTATTATTGAAAATAAAAACTGAAAACGCTCTGTGCAATACCGCTTTTTCATGGGCTTCCATTTTTGGCATTAACCCAATTTGCTCATCTTTTTCATTAACTAGAATTACATTTTCTTCTGTCATACCGCAAAAATACCAAGTTAATTAATAAAATCATCAATCTTGTCATAAATTTAAAAAGCAGCATTATCAATTATTCTTATTGACGTTAATAATAGTATCTTTGCAACCGATTTGCATTTAAGAATATGAGCTTTATTAAAGAAATAAATAGACGACGCACATTTGGAATTATATCTCATCCAGATGCTGGTAAAACCACTTTAACCGAAAAACTTTTACTTTTTGGGGGCGCTATTCAGGAAGCTGGAGCTGTAAAAAGTAATAAAATAAAAAAAGGAGCGACCAGTGACTTTATGGAGATAGAGCGGCAACGTGGTATTTCTGTAGCTACTTCAGTATTAGCTTTTGAATATAATGGCACTAAAATTAATATTTTAGACACCCCTGGTCACAAGGATTTTGCTGAAGACACCTTTAGAACGCTTACAGCTGTTGATAGTGTGATTGTAGTGATAGACGTTGCTAAGGGAGTTGAAGAGCAAACAGAAAAGCTTGTTGAAGTGTGTAGAATGCGCAACATTCCTATTATTGTATTCATAAATAAAATGGATAGAGAAGGTAAAGATGCCTTTGATTTATTAGATGAAGTTGAACAAAAATTAGGTCTTAAGGTTGTTCCATTAAGTTTTCCTATTGGCATGGGATATGACTTTAAAGGTATTTACAATATTTGGGAAAAGAATATCAATTTATTTAGTGGAGATAGTAGAAAGAATATTGAAGAAACCATTAAAATTTCAGATTTAGATTCTCCCCAATTGAACAAAATTATTGGAGATAAGGCAGCAAACAACTTACGCGAAAATTTAGAATTAGTTCATGGAATATATCCCGAATTTGACAAACAGGAATATTTAAATGGTCATTTACAACCTGTATTTTTTGGGTCTGCTTTAAATAATTTTGGCGTACGTGAACTTTTAGATTGTTTTGTTGAAATTGCCCCAAGACCTAGACCAAAACAAAGTGAAGAACGATTAGTAAAACCAGATGAAGATAAGTTTACTGGGTTTGTTTTTAAAATTCATGCTAATATGGATCCTAACCATAGAGACCGTTTAGCCTTTGTAAAGATTGTTTCCGGCGTATTTAAAAGAAACACACCCTACTTGCATGTAAGACACGGAAAAAAATTAAAATTTTCAAGTCCCAATGCTTTTTTTGCAGAGAAAAAAGAAATTGTAGACATTTCATATGCTGGTGATATCGTTGGATTGCACGACACAGGTAATTTTAAAATCGGAGATACCTTAACGGAAGGTGAAGCCATTAATTATAAAGGTGTGCCTAGTTTTTCTCCAGAACATTTCAGATATATAAACAATGCTGATCCTTTAAAATCCAAGCAGCTTTTTAAAGGTATTGATCAATTAATGGATGAAGGTGTTGCACAATTATTCACCCTTGAACTTAACGGAAGAAAAGTTATTGGAACTGTTGGAGCTCTGCAATATGAAGTCATTCAGTATAGATTAGAACATGAGTACGGAGCTAAATGTACTTATGAAAATTTAAATGTCTTTAAAGCCTGTTGGGTGGACCCAAAAGGATCCAAGAGTGATGAGTACAAAGAATTTGTACGAGTTAAGCAACGGTTTTTAGCCAAAGACAAGCAAAATCAATTAGTCTTTTTAGCAGATTCTGCATTTTCATTGCAAATGACGCAACAGAAATATCCAAGTATAAAATTTCATTTTACCTCTGAATTTTAACCTATAAACGAAAATATTTTTATTTTGTTAAACTATTAATAATATTTAGATCATATTATTATCAATTCTGCATTTTAGAAGATGTATTTTATGATATTAATAATTCATAACCCCAAATATGAACGCCTATGGATTTTTATACTAATGTATACAGTAATAATGATATTACAGTAACCTACGAACCAAGCATTTGTATTCACGCAGAAAAATGTGCAAAAGAATTATCAAGTGTTTTTAGATCTTCAATTATTCCTTGGATAAATCTTGATGACGCAGAAACCAAGACTGTTATCAATCAGATAAAAAAATGTCCTTCAGGAGCTTTAAAATATTTTAAAAACGAAAAGAAAAAGGCGAGCTAATTTTTCTATTCAAAAGTGATTAAAAAAAAAGCCCTTTGAAAATTTCAAAGGGCTTTTCTTATTTAAGCTTGGCCAGTCGGACCAAAATTTAAGGGTATTGGGGGTTGCTCACTGAAACATTTCGAGCAACCTTTTGAAAGTAAAAAATGCATCTTAAACATTTTTTTTACTACGCTTGACCAGTCGGACCAAAATTTAAGGGTATTGGGGGTTGCTCGTAATCTTTTATTTCACCATGAGCATTTTCAAATCTTGCTACATTCTCTCCTAATGCTTTAAGCAATCGCTTAGCATGCTGAGGCGTTAAAATGATTCTAGATTTTACTTTATTTTTTGGAACACCGGGCATTATATTCACAAAATCAACAACAAACTCAGATACTGAATGATTAATTATAGCTAAATTAGAATAAGTTCCTTCGGCTACTTTTTCATCCAACTCTATATTAATTTGACCTTGTTTGGGTGCATTTTTATCATCTGCCATAGTAATATGTATTAGTAAAAAGAAAAGATTTCCAAATGGAAATCTTTTCTTTTTTTAATTATAATTTACTTCTTTTCTAGCTTGCATCATTTCATCAAACTCTTCTTTAGAACCTACTATAATATTGGTGTATTTACGCATACCGGTTCCGGCAGGTATTCTATGTCCAACAATTACATTTTCTTTAAGTCCTTCTAGATCATCAATTTTTCCAGCAACAGCTGCTTCGTTAAGTACTTTTGTAGTTTCTTGGAAAGACGCCGCTGAAATAAATGATTTGGTTTGAAGTGACGCTCTAGTTATACCCTGCAATATTGGTGTTGCAGTTGCAGGCTTAGCATCTCTTGCTACTATAAGTTTCTTATCTTCTCTTAGTAAAATAGAGTTTTCATCTCTTAACTGTCTCGCATTTAAAATTTGTCCTGCTTTAACAGTTACAGAATCCCCTGAATCTTCAACAACTTTTAAACCAAATATTTCATCATTTTGTTCAATAAAATCTGATTTATGAACTAATTGATCTTCTAAGAATAACGTATCACCAGAATCAATAATTCTAACTTTACGCATCATCTGTCTAACAACAACTTCAAAATGCTTATCATTAATTTTCACACCTTGTAAACGATAGACTTCTTGTACTTCATTTACCAAGTATTGTTGCACCGCAGAAGGTCCTTTAATATTTAATATATCATCAGGAGTTATAGAACCATCAGAAAGAGGCATACCCGCTTTTATATAATCATTCTCTTGTACAAGAATCTGACTAGATAGTTTTACTAAGTATTTTTTAACCTCACCCAACTTAGATTCTACTACAATCTCACGATTACCTCTTTTAATTTTACCAAATGAAATCACCCCATCAATTTCGCTTACAACAGCTGGATTAGAAGGATTACGTGCTTCAAATAATTCGGTTACACGTGGCAAACCTCCTGTAATATCACCAGATTTCGCAGACTTACGTGGAATTTTAACCAAAATCTTACCAACTTTAATTTTCTCACCATCATCAATCATTAAATGGGCACCTACTGGTAAGTTATAAGATCTTAATACATTTCCTTTACCATCTTCAATATGAAGTGTTGGAATTAACCTCTTATTTCTTGATTCAGATATTACCTTTTCTTGGAAACCTGTTTGTTCATCAATTTCAACTTGGAAAGTCATCCCCTGTTCTATATTCTCATATGAAACTTTACCAGCAAATTCAGAAATGATAACACCGTTATAAGGATCCCATGAACAAACAACATCTCCTTTGTTTAGTTCATCACCATTTTTAACAAATACCGTTGAACCGTAAGGAATGTTATTTGTACTTAAAGTAATTCCAGATTTTTTATCAATAAGTTTTAACTCTGAAGTACGAGATATTACAATATCAATAGATTTTCCTTCATTATCTTCACCCTTAACCGTTTTAAGATCTTCAATTTCAGCTATACCATTAAATTTTACTGCTAATTTGTTTTCTTCTGAAATGTTTCCTGCAATACCTCCCACGTGGAAAGTACGAAGTGTTAACTGAGTACCTGGCTCTCCAATAGACTGTGCAGCAACTACACCCACAGCTTCTCCTCGCTGCACCATTTTACCAGTTGCCAAATTACGTCCGTAACATTTTGCGCAAATACCTTTTAAAGCTTCACAAGTTAGGGCAGAACGCACTTCTAAACTTTCAATTGGAGATTCTTCAATTGCTTTTGCAATATCATCTTCAATTAATTGTCCTGATGATACAAGCAACTCTTCTGTAATTGGGCTATATACATCGTTCAATGCGACACGTCCAACAATTCTTTCTTCAAGAGTTTCAACAATTTCATCATTTTTCTTTAATGCTTCTACTTCAACACCTCTTAATGTTCCACAATCTTCTGTATTAATGATAACATCTTGAGAAACGTCCACCAAACGACGGGTTAAATACCCTGCATCGGCAGTTTTAAGCGCTGTATCGGCAAGTCCTTTACGAGCACCGTGAGTAGAAATAAAGTATTCTAAAATTGAAAGTCCTTCCTTAAAGTTAGAAAGAATGGGGTTTTCAATAATTTCACCACCACCGGCATTCGACTTTTTAGGCTTAGCCATTAATCCACGCATACCTGTAAGCTGACGAATCTGTTCTTTAGATCCACGAGCTCCAGAGTCAAGCATCATATACACTGAGTTAAACCCTTGTTGGTCTTCACGAATACGTTTCATTGACAATTCAGTCAAGGCCGCGTTTGTAGAAGTCCAGATATCAATAACCTGATTATAACGTTCATTATTAGTTATAAGTCCCATGTTATAGTTAGCCATAATACCATCAACCTGCTTATTAGCAGCAGCGATCATTTCTGGTTTTTCTGGTGGGATAATAATATCACCCAAACTGAATGATAATCCACCCTGGAATGCAAATTTAAATCCTAAAGTTCTGATTTCATCCAAAAATTCAGCCGTTTCAGGAACTGACGTATATTTTAAAATATTACCAATAATATCTCTTAAAGATTTTTTTGTAAGAACTGCATTGATATATCCAGCTGCAACAGGAACCTTTTGATTAAATAATACACGTCCAACAGTTGTACTTATAATTGTTGGAGCCAGTTTTCCATCAGCATTTATATCCAATGTTCTAACTCTAATTGAAGCATTTAAATCAACTTTCTTTTCATTAAAAGCAATCTCAACTTCTTCTGGCGCATAAAACGTAAGTCCTTCTCCTTTAACCGGTGCTTCTGGCGTTGATTTGCGTTCTTTGGTCATATAATACAAACCAAGAACCATGTCTTGAGAAGGTACGGTAACCGGTGATCCGTTTGCCGGGTTTAAGATATTATGAGACGCCAACATTAATAACTGACATTCTAAAATAGCTTCTGGTCCTAACGGTAAATGTACCGCCATTTGGTCACCATCAAAATCCGCGTTAAATGCGGTACATACTAATGGATGTAACTGAATCGCTTTTCCTTCAATAAGTTTAGGTTGAAATGCTTGAATACCTAATCTGTGTAATGTAGGAGCACGGTTTAGTAATACTGGATGTCCTTTTAAAACATTTTCCAATATATCCCAAACTACAGGCTCTCTTTTATCTATAATCTTTTTAGCTGATTTTACCGTTTTTACAATACCTCTTTCAATTAATTTTCTAATTACGAAAGGTTTGTAAAGCTCTGCAGCCATATTTTTTGGCAAACCACACTCAAATAATTTTAATTCTGGTCCCACAACAATTACTGAACGCGCAGAATAATCAACACGTTTTCCTAATAAGTTTTGACGGAAACGTCCTTGTTTCCCTTTTAAGGAGTCAGATAATGATTTTAATGGTCTGTTTGAATCCGTTTTTACCGCAGACGATTTACGCGTATTGTCAAATAATGAATCTACAGATTCTTGAAGCATACGTTTTTCATTACGTAAAATTACTTCAGGAGCCTTGATTTCTACCAATCTTTTCAGACGGTTATTTCTAATAATAACTCTACGATATAAATCATTTAAATCAGACGTTGCAAAACGACCACCATCTAATGGCACTAAAGGACGTAATTCTGGCGGTATTACTGGAATCACTTTCATAATCATCCATTCAGGACGATTTTCTCTGTTATGATTTGATTCACGCAATGATTCAACAACTTGTAAACGTTTTAAAGCCTCTGTTTTACGTTGCTTAGACGTTTCAGTATTGGCTTTATGACGCAATTCATACGACAAAGCTTCTAAATCAATTCTTGATAATAATTCAATCAAACATTCAGCGCCCATTTTTGCCAGGAACTTGTTAGGATCATTATCATCTAAATATTGGTTTTCTTGTGGCAGTGTTTCTAGAATATTTAAATATTCTTCTTCCGTTAAGAAATCCATTTGCTGTAATGGCTCTCCATCTACATTTTTAGCATTACCAGGTTGAATTACTACATATCGTTCGTAGTAAATAATCATATCTAATTTCTTAGATGGCAATCCTAATAAATAGCCTATTTTATTTGGTAAAGAACGGAAGTACCAAATATGAGCGATTGGCACCACCAAATTGATGTGTCCAACTCTATCACGACGTACTTTCTTTTCAGTTACTTCAACGCCACAACGATCACAAACAATACCTTTATAACGTATACGTTTATATTTACCACAAGCACATTCGTAGTCTTTTACAGGACCAAAAATACGCTCACAGAACAAACCATCTCTCTCTGGTTTGTGAGTTCGATAATTGATAGTTTCTGGCTTTAACACCTCCCCTTTTGACTCTGCTAAAATAGACTCTGGTGATGCTAAACCAATTGAGATTTTATTAAATCTCTGTACTGTATTCTTATCTTGTTTTCTTGCCATAATATATGGTGATATCGAATTATTTGTAAACTTTTAGCACATCACTTAAAAAAGTGATGTGCAATGTATTATTCCTCTAATCTTATGTCTAATCCAAGTCCTTTCAATTCATGCATTAATACATTGAAAGATTCTGGTAGTCCAGGTTCTGGCATTGGTTCTCCTTTTACAATAGCCTCATACGTTTTAGCTCTTCCAATAACATCATCAGATTTTACTGTTAAGATTTCACGCAGTGTGGAAGAAGCTCCATATGCTTCAAGTGCCCAAACCTCCATCTCACCAAAACGTTGACCACCAAATTGTGCTTTACCACCTAGAGGTTGTTGTGTAATTAATGAGTAAGGTCCAATTGAACGTGCATGCATTTTATCATCAACCATATGTCCTAATTTCAACATATAGATAACCCCAACAGTTGCCGGTTGATCAAAACGATCGCCAGTACCACCGTCATATAGATACGTATGACCATATCTTGGAATTCCAGCTTCATCTGTAAAACCATTAATTTGATCAATGGTTGCACCATCAAAAATAGGTGTAGCATAAGTGCGACCTAATTTTTGACCAGCCCATCCTAATACAGTTTCATAAATCTGACCAATGTTCATACGAGATGGCACACCAAGTGGATTTAATACAATATCAACAGGAGTTCCATCTTCTAAGAATGGCATATCTTCTTGACGCACAATACGCGCTACAATACCCTTATTTCCGTGACGTCCAGCCATTTTATCACCTACTTTAAGTTTACGCTTCTTTGCAATGTAAACTTTAGCAAGCTTGATAATTCCAGCTGGTAATTCATCACCAACCGAGATAGTAAACTTCTCACGTCTTAAAGATCCTTGTAAATCGTTTTCTTTAATTTTATAATTATGTATTAAATCAGCTACCAGGTCGTTTGTGTGATCATCAGTAGTCCATTTTCCAGAAACCAAATGCGCATAGTCATCAACAGCATTTAACATTTTAAGTGTGAATTTTTTACCTTTTGGTAATACTTCTTCACCTAAATCATTATAAATACCTTGAGCTGTTTTTCCATTAACGATATTGAATAATTTGTCAATTAAAACATTCTTTAAATCTTCAAATTTAGCATCATAAATAGCCTCCAACTGTGCGATATCATCCTTATCCTGAGCTCTTTTACGTTTATCTTTAACCGCACGAGCGAATAACTTTTTATCAATAACAACACCATTCAAAGATGGAGAAGCTTTTAAAGACGCATCTTTAACATCTCCTGCCTTATCTCCAAAAATGGCACGTAATAATTTTTCTTCAGGCGTAGGATCACTTTCTCCTTTTGGAGTAATTTTTCCAATTAGAATATCACCAGGTTTCACTTCAGCACCGATACGAATCATACCATTTTCATCCAAATCTTTTGTTGCCTCTTCTGAAACGTTTGGAATATCATTGGTTAATTCTTCATTACCTAATTTAGTATCTCTAACTTCTAAAGAATATTCATCAATATGAATAGATGTAAAAATATCTTCTCTAACCACTTTTTCAGAAATCACAATGGCATCCTCAAAGTTATACCCTTTCCAAGGCATGAAGGCTACTTTCATGTTTCTACCTAATGCTAATTCTCCGTTTTGAGTAGCATACCCTTCACAAAGTACTTGCCCTTTAGTCACCTTATCTCCTTTAACCACAATTGGTTTTAAGTTGATACTGGTTCCCTGGTTTGTTTTTCTGAATTTTACAAGCGGATACGTTTTAACATCGCTATCAAAACTTACTTTTGCTTCATCTTCTGTGCGGTTATATTTTATAACAATTTCAGTAGCATCAACATATTGAACAATACCATCTCCTTCAGCATTAATCAACACACGTGAATCAGAAGCCACTTGACGCTCTAATCCAGTTCCTACAATAGGAGCTTGTGGTAATAATAATGGTACAGCCTGACGCATCATGTTAGATCCCATCAAGGCACGGTTTGCATCATCATGTTCTAAGAACGGAATTAAAGAAGCTGAAATGGACGAAATTTGGTTTGGCGCCACATCTGTATAATGAAGTGCAGACGGGTCAATTACCGGGAAGTCACCTTCCATTCTGGCAATTACCTTGTCATGTAAAATTTTACCGTTCTCATCAACTTTAACCGTTGCTTGAGCAATTAACTTCTCTTCTTCTTCTTCAGCACTTAAATAAATGGGGGCATTTTTTATATCAACAACACCATTTTTTACAGGACGATAAGGCGTTTCAATGAATCCCATTGAATTAACCTTAGCATATACTGAAAGGGATGAAATTAAACCAATATTCGGCCCTTCAGGAGTTTCAATAGGACATAAACGACCATAATGTGTGTAATGAACGTCACGAACCTCAAAACCTGCTCTTTCTCTGGATAAACCACCAGGTCCTAAAGCTGATAAACGACGCTTATGCGTGATTTCGGCAAGTGGATTGGTTTGATCCATGAACTGAGATAACTGGTTCGTTCCAAAGAATGAATTAATTACTGAAGACAAGGTCTTAGCATTAATCAAATCTATAGGAGTAAANACTTCGTTATCACGAACGTTCATACGCTCACGAATGGTACGAGCCATACGGGCTAAACCTACACCAAACTGTTGAGATAATTGTTCACCAACAGTACGTACACGACGGTTTGATAAGTGATCAATATCATCAATTTCTGCTTTAGAGTTAATTAACTCTATTAAATATTTAATAATGGTAATGATATCTTCTTTGGTAAGCACTTGCTTATCCATTCCAATATCAAGACCTAATTTTTTGTTCATTCTGTAACGCCCAACTTCACCTAAAGAGTAACGTTGATCACTAAAGAATAATTTATCTATAATTCCACGTGCTGTTTCCTCATCTGGTGGCTCAGCATTACGCAATTGTCTATAAATATGTTCAACAGCCTCTTTTTCTGAGTTTGTTGGATCCTTTTGTAAAGTATTATGTATGATAGCATAATCCCCTTGCTGTGCACTTTCCTTGTGTAAAAGAATCGTCTGAACATCAGCTTCAATAATTTCTTCTACATTGTCCTTATCAAGAACCGTGTCACGGTCAAGAACGATTTCATTACGCTCAATAGAAACCACTTCTCCTGTATCTTCATCAACGAAATCTTCATGCCAAGTATTAAGAACACGAGCAGCAAGCTTGCGTCCTAGTACTTTCTTTAATCCAGATTTTGATACTTTTATTTCTTCAGCAAGATCAAAAATCTCTAATATATCTTTATCACGTTCAAAACCTATAGCTCTGAACAATGTTGTAACAGGTAACTTTTTCTTTCTGTCAATGTAAGCATACATTACCTGATTAATATCTGTTGCAAATTCAATCCAAGACCCCTTAAACGGAATAACCCTAGCAGAATATAATTTTGTTCCGTTAGCATGGAATGACTGTCCAAAGAAAACACCTGGTGAACGATGTAATTGTGATACAACAACACGCTCAGCACCATTAATGACAAAGGTACCACTCGGTGTCATATAAGGAATTGTACCTAAATACACATCTTGTACAATGGTTTCAAAATCCTCATGTTCAGGGTCGGTACAATACAATTTTAACCTTGCCTTTAGCGGAACGCTATATGTTAGACCTCTTTCAATACACTCATCAATAGCATATCTTGGTGGATCTACAAAGTAATCTAAAAATTCTAATACAAATTGATTACGTGAATCTGTAATAGGAAAGTTCTCCATAAAGGTATTATAAAGACCTTCATCTCCTCTTTCTTCAGATTTTGTTTCTAATTGGAAAAAATCCTGGAAGGATTTTATCTGAATATCCAAAAAATCTGGGTATTCGGTTCTATTAACAATAGACGAGAAATTTAATCTTTCAGCTTGTGTTGATAACATCAATGGACGGAATTATGATTAAAAAAAATATTAATTGGCGTATCTAATGATTATATACGCAAAATGGTTTAGGTCTTGAGGTTAACCCTCAGACCTAAACCTTTGTATTGTCAGAATGCTAAGCTTACTTAAGCTCAACCTCAGCTCCAGCCTCTTCTAATGAAGCCTTTAATCCTTCTGCTTCGTCTTTAGAAACAGCTTCTTTTATTGGACTAGGTGCATTATCAACTAGTTCTTTAGCTTCTTTTAAACCTAAACCAGTTAATTCTTTTACTAATTTTACTACAGCTAATTTAGAAGCACCTGCTGCTTTTAATATTACTGTAAATTCAGTTTGAGCTTCAGCAGCATCTTCACCACCTCCAGCAGGACCAGCAGCAACAGCTACAGCTGCAGCAGCAGGCTCAATGCCATACTCTTCTTTTAAAATAGTAGCTAACTCGTTTACTTCTTTTACTGTTAAGTTAACTAATTGTTCTGCGAAATTTTTTAAATCTGCCATTTTTCTATCGTTTTAATAAATTTTTAATTTTAATATAATTGTTATAGTGCGTACTATTTAATGTTATCTCTATTTTTCAGATAACGTTTTTAATATACCTGCCAGTTTACCACCACTTGATTTAAGTGCTGAAACAACATTTTTAGCTGGAGATTGTAGTAATCCTATAATCTCTCCTATCATCTCTTCTTTAGATTTGATATCTACTAAGGCATCTAATTGCTCATCACCAATATAAATCGCTTGTTCAATGAAAGCCCCCTTTAATAAAGGTTTGTCCGATTTTTTACGAAACGCTTTAATTATTTTGGCTGGAGCATTTCCAGTCTCAGAATACATTACAGAGGTATTACCTTTTAAAACCTTTGGTAAGTCTCCAAAATCTTTATCTGAAGCTTCCATTGCTTTTGCAAGTAATGTATTTTTAATTACTGCTAATTTTACGTTTGATTTAAAACAAATACGACGTAAATCTGAAGTGCTACCTGCATTTAATCCTGAAATATCTGCTAAATAAATATTAGCATTATCGGCTAATTGTAAAGTTAACTCTTCAATTACTTGTGATTTTTCTTCTCTTGTCATAATAAAAGTTTTTAACTAATTAACCAACTTTAGGATCAACAGCAACACTTGGACTCATGGTACTAGAGATATAAATACTCTTTACATAAGTTCCTTTTGATGCAGTTGGCTTTAATTTAATTAATGTATGTATTAGTTCATTTGCATTACCTGCAATTTTATCAGCACTAAATGATGCTTTTCCTATTGGTGCATGCACAATACCTGTTTTATCAACTTTAAAGTCGATTTTACCAGCTTTCACTTCTGTAACAGCTTTTGCTACATCCATTGTCACTGTACCTGTTTTTGGGTTAGGCATTAAGCCACGTGGACCTAATATACGTCCTAAGGGACCTAATTTACCCATAACACTTGGCATTGTAATAATAACATCAACATCTGTCCAACCATTTTTGATTTTATCAAGATATTCATCTAGTCCAACATAATCAGCACCAGCTTCTTTAGCTTCTGCTTCTTTATCTGGTGTTACTAATGCTAAAACTTTCATGTCTTTACCAGTACCGTGAGGTAATGATACAACACCTCTTACCATCTGATTCGCTTTTCTAGGATCAACTCCTAGTTTCACAGCGATATCTACAGAGGCATCAAATTTAGTAAACGTAATATCCTTTACTAATGCTGATGCTTCGTTAATAGAATAAAGTTTTCCTTTTTCTATTTTTGCTAAAGCTTCTTTTTGCTTCTTTGTTAATCTTGCCATTTTTTAATGTCTTTAATAGATTAATTTGGTGCGTTTCCGGTTACGGTTATACCCATAGACCTTGCGGTACCAGCAATCATTCTCATAGCTGATTCAATAGTAAATGCATTTAAATCTACCATTTTGTCTTCTGCTATGGTCTTAATCTGATCCCATGAAACTTTAGCTACTTTTTTTCGGTTTGGTTCTCCTGAACCTTTCTTTAACTTGGCCGCTTCTAATAATTGTACTGCAGCTGGAGGCGTTTTAATTACAAAGTCAAATGATTTGTCTTTGTAAACTGTAATAACCACAGGCAATACTTTACCTGCCTTATCCTGTGTTCTAGCATTAAATTGCTTACAGAACTCCATAATGTTAACTCCAGCAGCACCTAAAGCGGGTCCAACCGGTGGCGACGGATTCGCAGCACCTCCCCGAACTTGTAACTTAACTACTTTACCAATTTCTTTTGCCATTTTTAATAATTTAGTTTGATACGCTTCTTAAAATGAAGCTGAAGAGCGCATCGATATATATGTGTAACAATTATTATACTTTTTCTACTTGCATAAAACTTAATTCTAATGGTGTTTTTCTTCCAAAGATCTTTACCATTACTTCAAGCTTACGCTTTTCTTCATTAATTTTCTCAATAGTTCCATCAAAGCCATTAAACGGTCCGTCTATAACTTTAACCGTTTCACCTTTAGTAAAAGGTATGGAGACATTAGAATCTGCATCCACTGCCAATTCATCCACCTTACCTAACATTCTATTAACTTCAGATTGTCTTAACGGCACCGGATCACCACCTTTAGTTTCACCTAAAAACCCAATAACATTGGTTACTGATCTAATAATATGAGGCACTTCTCCGGTCAAGTTGGCTTGAATCATAATATAACCAGGAAAGAAAACTTTTTCTTTATGAATTTTTTTTCCGTTTCTTATTTGTATAACTCTTTCTGTAGGCACTAATACTTGGTCAACATAATCTTGAAGACCTAAACGAGCAATCTCATTCTCAATATAAGTCTTAATTTTATTTTCTTGACCACTTACGGCTCTAACAACATACCATTTTTTACCACCTGTCTCAGACATAGAATTTAATTTTACTGTTAATTAATTAATTGAAAGTAAAACGCTATCACTTTACTGAAAACAGTATCAACGCCCCAAATTGCCAAAGAAAAAATAATTGAAAATACCGCAACTAAAACAGTTAAACTTTGAGCTTCAGCCCATGGTGTCCAACTTACATTATTTTTAAGCTCTCCAAATGATTCTTTGATATAGTTTACAATTCCAGTCATTTATTTTTTCTTTATTAGAAAGGTTCAAAATTTAATCTTTATAATTAAATTCCTTTTATCTCATTTTTTATCTTCTGAATTTTCAAAATTCAAAAGATATATTTTTCCAAGCACGGGTTGAGAGACTCGAACTCCCGACACCTGGTTTTGGAGACCAGTGCTCTACCAACTGAGCTAAACCCGTAAATATAAGTCAAGGTATTCCGTTTTTTACGGAATACCTTAACTTCTTATTTTACTAATTAATTAGTCTAAAATCTCAGTTACCTGACCAGCACCTACAGTTCTACCTCCTTCACGGATAGCGAAACGTAAACCAAGATTCATTGCAATTGGTTGAATTAAATCAACAGTAATTGTCAAGTTATCTCCAGGCATAACCATTTCTACTCCAGATGGTAAAGAAATAGTACCAGTTACGTCAGTTGTACGCACATAAAATTGTGGACGATAGTTATTATGGAATGGCGTGTGACGTCCACCTTCTTCTTTTTTCAAGATATAAACCTCAGCTTTAAATTTAGCATGCGGAGTTACAGAACCTTTTTTACAGATAACCATACCTCTAGAGATTTGAGTTTTCTCAATACCTCTTAATAAGATACCAACGTTATCTCCAGCTTCACCTCTATCTAATATTTTACGGAACATTTCAACTCCAGTAATAGTAGAAGTTAATTTCTCAGCACCCATACCAATAATATCAACAACATCACCAGTATTAGCAATACCTGTTTCGATACGACCTGTAGCAACAGTTCCACGACCAGTAATAGAGAATACATCTTCAATTGGCATTAAGAAAGGTTTTTCAACATCACGCACTGGTAATTCAATCCATGAATCAACAGCTTCCATTAATTGCATCACTGTATCAACCCACTTATCTTCACCATTTAAAGCACCTAAAGCAGAACCAGCAATTACAGGACCATTATCTCCATCATACTCATAGAAACTTAATAAGTCTCTGATTTCCATTTCTACTAACTCTAGTAACTCATCATCATCAACCATATCCACTTTGTTCATGAAAACAACCATACGTGGAATACCTACTTGACGACCTAATAAGATGTGCTCACGAGTTTGTGGCATAGGCCCATCAGTAGCCGCAACCACTAAAATAGCACCATCCATCTGCGCAGCACCGGTTACCATGTTCTTAACGTAATCCGCGTGACCTGGACAGTCAACGTGTGCATAGTGACGATTTGCAGTTGAATACTCAACGTGTGATGTATTAATAGTAATACCTCTTTCTTTTTCTTCAGGAGCGTTATCGATAGAATCGAAACTTCTCATTTCAGACAATCCTGCTTTCGCTAATACAGTTGTAATAGCTGCAGTTAAAGTTGTTTTACCGTGATCAACGTGTCCAATTGTACCAATATTTAAGTGTGGTTTGGAACGATCAAAATTTGCCTTTGCCATGTTTAATTTATTTAATCTTAGTTATATAATAATATTAGTGTCTATTTTTAAAACTTTGATAGAGCCAATGACGGGAATTGAACCCGTGACCTCTTCCTTACCAAGGAAACGCTCTACCCCTGAGCTACACCGGCTTTAAAAAAGAGCGGGAGACCGGGTTCGAACCGGCGACATTCAGCTTGGAAGGCTGACGCTCTACCAACTGAGCTACTCCCGCAATTA
>BS_KBA_SWE02_21mDRAFT_10000176_pt1 | contig 22468 bp, 21 predicted proteins | sample BalSeasSWE02_21m_FD_9196 | JGI IMG/M metagenome (IMG submission 9196)
AAGGGATTACCTTACCGGATTTTGATATATTTTGATCAGTATCAAAAAATGGATGGATCAATCATCCGTTTTGGGTTTTTTAGGCATACCCCACATGAATATTGCCAGGCCGAACCCAAAACCAAAACCAGCCAGAGATACTTGCGTATACATAGCCGTAGCGATCAGGAATGCAAAGAAACCTGCTACAAAGGTTAGCTGGATCTGCCAACTTTTTTCACTTTTCTTATAAGCATCCAGCATGAGCCAGCATATGGTCAGACCAAATACGAACATTCCGAAGAATTTTGCGAGTCCTGCTAATAAAAATACAATAGTCTGAACTACTTCCATTTTTTAGTTCCTCCTTAATAAACGAAAAAGGTTGAATATTAACTGATCATTTACAATAATTATACGGTATTTCTCCATTCTTTTTCCAGAATATCATCTTTGGGTTTTGGTCCGGTAAAAAAATACAGAAAGGAGATTGCATTAATGGCAACCTCCTCTCTGAATTTTGTCTCTTAAAAAAACGCAAAATCGATTATGGAAATATTATTTGGCGTAATCAATAGACCTTGTTTCGCGAATGACGGTTACACGGATCTGGCCGGGATACTGCATGGTTTCTTCGATCTGCTTGGCAATATCACGGGCCAGACGTGCAGAAGCCAGATCGTCTATCTCTTCCGGGCGGACAATGATGCGAACTTCGCGTCCGGCCTGGATGGCATACGTCTGGGCTACACCTTTGAAAGAGGCAGCCAGATCTTCCAGGGAGCGGATGCGCTTGATATAGGCTTCAAGGTCTTCGCGGCGTGCACCAGGTCGGGCACCTGATATGGCGTCTGCAGATTCAGCGATGATCGCTTCCAGGCTTTCCTGTTCGACTTCGTGATGATGGGAGGCGATTGCGTTTACTACCTGGATATTCACACCGTAGCGCTTGGCATATTCTGCACCCAACGCGGCATGTGTGCCTTCCTGATTGTGGTCCATTGCTTTTCCGAGATCGTGCAGGAAGCCACCCAGACGGGAAATTTCCACATTGGCACCTAATTCTGCAGCCAGTATGCCAGAAAGTTTGGCAACTTCAACTGCATGTGATAGTTGATTCTGTCCATAGCTTGTGCGGTATTTCAGTCTCCCCATCATGCGCAGGATCTCAGGGTGCAGCCCACTAACCCCTGCTTCAAAGGCAGCCTGTTCACCCGCTTCGATGATCACTTTCTCCATATTCTTCTGTTCATCTTCAAGGATCTTTTCAATGTGTGCCGGGTGAATACGGCCATCCAGGATCAAGCGAGCAAGGGAGCGCCGGGCTATTTCGCGTCGGACCGGGTCGAAACAGGAGATGGTTACCGATTCGGGTGTATCATCCACGATCACATCCACGCCGGCAGCCTGTTCAAAGGCACGTATATTGCGTCCATTTCGGCCAACAATACGGCCTTTCATCTCTTCGTTTGGAAGCGGCACAATGGACGAAGCAACCTCGGCAACAGAATCGGATGCCACACGTTGAATGCTATCAGCGATCAATCTTCGGGCTCGGCGTTCTCCATCTTCTCGCGCTTCTGTTTCAATCTGCCTTGTGATGCGAGCCATGTCACCGCGCGCTTCTTTTTCAACTTCGTTTAATAGAATGGTACGCGCTTCTTCTGTGGTCATTTGCGCAATTTTTTGAAGTTCGTCTATTTCAGTTTCATAAAGCTTTTCAACTTCATTAGCACGCTTGTCTATAGCGCTCTGTCGTTTGTTCAATGTTGCTTCACGTTGTTCAAATTTTTCGATCCGCATATCCATTTCATCACGGCGTTTCTGCAAGCGGTCTTCTTCACGGCCCAGGTCCGTTCTGCGCCGTTGGACTTCAGTTTCTGATGATTGCACGACCTTGAGTGCATTGTCACGTGCTTGTAATTCAATGGTTCGCGCTTCGTCCCGTGCATTTTGAACAATCTTTTCTGCAGTTTGATGGCTGGCGCTCTGAATTTTTTCCATCCGGTATCGGTTGATAAAATAGCCCAGTACAATTCCTATAAAAAATAAGACTCCTGGTATCGCGTATCTAATTAAATATTCCATGGATTATCCTCGTTGTTAGTTGATGCCCCGTGGTCAGCTGTTGGCTGGATCTCATTCCAGACGAACGTAACAACCGGGTTGATAGAGGCGAAACTGAAGCCTCTTCTAGCAAGGTGTGAACTTAATTTTTTTCTGAATTCGAGCTTATTCAATCCCTCCAGGCGGCGTATGTATTTATGGGCTGCCTGCAAAGTAAGGGCTTCATCATCTATATCTTCAAGTGCAGTTTGGATAATATCATCCTGGATGCCTTTCAGCTTTAACTCCATTCGCAAGGCAGACCGGCTGCGGGGACGAAAAGCAGTACGGTTTTCAATCCAATCTTGTGCAAATTTCTGGTCATCCAGGATCGAATTCTTCTGAAGCCGATCAATCGTTTCTTCGATCACGCTTTCCGGGATATCTCTGCTTGCCAGGTTTTTTCGGATTTCGCTGATCGAACGTGGCCGGAAACTCAGAAAATGGAGTGCTTTTTGAACTGCACTTTCCAGAAGGTCTTCCGAGATCAACTCTTTTATCTTTTCTTCACTTAATGTTTGACCAACTTGTAGCCAGGCTGCCAAATATCCCGCCAAACCGAATGCAAACTCCTCATCCAGGTAGATATTTACCCGTTGGGGATCTTTTTTTTGATTTTCAATGGCAGTGATTATTCTTGTCATGGTTAAAAAACATACAGCCGTAGACCACTAATTTTGGTCACGGCTGTGAAATAATTTCTGAAAATCCCTTTATCAAACCCTATCCGGTTTTGTTGGAAAAGATAGGTTATATCAGATGATTGTTAATCACCTGGATTGATATTTATGGCGAAGCATTGGGTTCGATAGACTCACCTGTCCATGTAGTTGCAGTAAAAAAATCTAAATTAGGGACAACCGAACTGCCCAAGCATTCTGCCCAATTTGGGGGCATGGGGTGCGTACCCCAGTAGTTTTCCAAGAAATTTATTACAAGCCATGACCGCTGTGTAAATCATAATAAGCGGCGAATTTGTTCGTCCTTATATAACAAACTAATTATACATTAAAAAATTCAGTTTGGGATCCGGGTTTATACTATTTAAATATAATGGTTTTACTCCGGTCTTATTGGTGGAATATTTTGAGAAAAATTGAGATGGAATTATCGTAAAAGTACCCTTTATCCATGAGCATGACACGACAAAATAGAATATATCCAGGTTTTTTAAGTCTAATACTCACTACATAACAGAAATAATACAGGTAAGGCGTTGACTATTAATGTGACAAAAGCAACTATTCGACCAATGAGAATGTGTGACATAATGAATTTGTGTTAACGTATGAAACCCTTTAATTTGGAGGAAATATGGCAAAGATAACCAATGAAGAAGCTCTGGAATATCATCGTCTAAAAGGTAAACCCGGCAAAATTGAAGTTGTACCAACCAAACCGATGGATACTCAACGGGATTTGGGCCTGGCTTATACACCTGGCGTTGCTGTTCCAGTGCTGGAGATCGAAAAAGATGCTGAGGCTGCTTACGAGTATACAGCCAAGGGAAACCTGGTTGCGGTAGTCTCTAATGGAACAGCAATTTTGGGGCTGGGTGATCGTGGACCATTGGCATCCAAACCTGTCATGGAAGGGAAAGGGGTGCTCTTTAAAAAATTTGCAGACGTGGATGTATTCGATATTGAAGTGGACAGCCATGACCCGGATGAGATCATAAATGTTGTTCGTGCCATTGCGCCTACATTCGGTGGCATCAACCTGGAAGACATTAAAGCACCTGAATGTTTTTATATCGAAGAAACCCTTAAAGAAATGCTGGATATCCCCGTGTTCCATGATGATCAGCATGGTACAGCCATTATCTCTTCTGCTGCGCTCGCAAATGTTCTGGAGATACAAGGAAAGAAGCATGACGAGATCAGGATGGTAATCTCAGGCGCTGGCGCTTCGGCAGTTTCCTGTGCTGAACTAGCCATCCGCTGGGGTGTTAAGCGTGAAAATATCATGATGCTGGATAGCCGGGGTGTGATCTATAAAGGTCGCACTGAAGGTATGAACAAGTACAAAGAACATTTTTTGGTGGATACCGATTGCCGCACACTGACGGATGCAGTACGTGGCGCTGATGTATTTTTAGGTTTGTCGGTAGCGAACGTACTTACGCAAGAAATGGTTAAGTCCATGGGTGAAAAGCCATTTATCTGTGCGATGGCCAATCCGGACCCTGAGATCAAATATGAGCTGGCAATAGAAGCTCGTCCAGATGCAATTGTTGCCACAGGCCGTTCTGATTATCCAAATCAAGTCAATAATGTGTTGGGATTCCCTTTCATTTTTAGAGGCGCACTTGATGTTCGGGCGAGGGCAATTAATGAAGAGATGAAGTTTGCTGCATCCCAATCCCTGGCTGCATTAACTAAAGAAGATGTTCCTGATTACGTGTTACGAGCTTATGGTGTAGAAAGCATGAAGTTTGGCCCGGATTACATTATTCCAAAACCACTTGATCTGCGGGTCATGCTTTGGGAATCACCGGCTGTCGCAAAAGCTGCCATGGAAACCGGGGTAGCACGAAAAATGATCGACCTTGATCAATACCGAGAGCAATTGGCATACCGGCAGGGCAAGGGTGAAAAGGTACGTTATTTCTTCATGGGAAAAGCCCGCGCAGTTAAGAAGTTGAAGCGGATCGTTTTTGCCGAGGGTGAAGAAGTTAAGATCATTCGTGCATCTGCACAGATCCATGATGATGGTATTGCAGAACCCATCCTAATCGGTCGACCAGAGGTTATTAATCAACTGGCGAGCGGTCTGGGGAAAACTTGTTGTGCCGATATTGTAGACCCTACGAATTTTGATAAAATGGAAGAGTATGCCAAGGCATACTACAACTTGCGCGATCGCAAGGGTATGACATTATCCCGGGCGCGCAGAATGGTACATGATCCCAATGTTCTTGGCTCGATGATGGTGAAATTGGGAGATGCCGATGCCTTCGTATCCGGTCTGACATATGAATACCCTGAAGTCATTCGACCATCATTGCAGATCCATCACACTGAACCTGATGCAGCTCTGGTCACAGGCGTATATATCATGATCGTGGATGACCGCACATTTATATTCACAGATGCCACTGTCAATATTGACCCAAGTGCTGAAGACCTGGCGGAGATCGCCTGTCGTGCAGCTGAGTTTGCAAAGAAATTGGAGCTCGAACCCCGCGTAGCTTTCCTGTCATTCTCGAATTTTGGGTCCACTCCGCATCCACTTCAAGCCAAGGTTCGCAAGGCTGTTGACCTGGTTAAACAACGCTGCCCGGACTTTGCAGTGGATGGTGAAATGCAAGCTGATACAGCCGTTGTTCCAGAGATCATTGATGAGCGTTACCCCTTCAGCGCAGTCAAAGATGCCAATGTATTGGTTTTCCCATCGCTTGAATCTGCCAATATTGCTTATAAGCTTCTGGAGCGCCTGGGTAAAGCCAAGTCCATTGGCCCGATCCTGTTGGGAATGGGAGCACCGATCCATGTATTGCAAACCGGTGCCGAAGTAAATGATATCGTTCAAATCGCAGCTGTTGCAGCCATGGATGCAATAAACCGCTAATAGAAAAATGCCCCTTTTATAGTAATTATCCCGGCAGGTGCGCAAGCAACTTGCCGGGATTTAATTTACCAATAATTTCAGCAGATTACAGGAAAGTGTATTTAATTATAATTTGCTTATCAATTATATTGATAAATTGTAATTAACCTATAAATCCTCTTAAAAAGGCAGTAAAATAGAAGAATGGATAAATTAACTCCTTTTGACAGACCATCTTTGCGAAGTTATCGGCAACAGCGCTTCTGGCAGATCATACTACCGATCGTATTGTTCAGCCTTTTGATCGTCGCTGCTGGTGGTTTTACAATAATTGCGGATGGTGGGCTAAATCGATTATGGGCTGATGTTTCCATTATCTGGTTAGTGGCACCTTTGTTGTTGCTCGCGCTATTATGCCTGGTTGTTCTGATCGGGATGATCTATTTGCTGTATAAATTAACAATTGGAACTCCCAGGATCACTCGTAAGGTTCAAACCATTTTTATCCGTATTGAACAGGAAACCTGCCGGGCTTCAAATTCAGTTGTAAAGCCTGTAATTTGGATACATCAATTCCACAGTGGACGTAAAAGTCTGATTAGAAAAATCATACCTGCAAGACAGGAAGGGAAGAATTATGGAAGAGAAAAAACAATTGACACAATTTGATGGTGAAAATAGTTGGAAGATCAGGACATTAATAGTGGGGGCTGTGGTGGGAGCTGCCACAGGTTTGAGCGCAGCTTATCTGCTGACCAAGCGCGCCGAACAACAAGGAGAAGCATTGACAATTTCCAGTGGACAAGGCTTGAAGCTGGGCGTGTTAGTGGCGGGGTTGTTGCGCTCGATACTTAATTTGGGCGACGAATCCTGATTATCTTTATTAAGATAAAGGCCCTGGATATAGGAACAATTTACCTATATCCAGGGCCTTTTATTTATCCCAGGTTCAAGATCTTATACAGATCAATCCCTTAAGATAAGCACCTTCCGGGAAATTAAGACTGACCGGATGATCTCCTGATTGGGATAGTACCTCAATAATTTGTGCATTCACGCCTGCATCCAGGGCCGCACCTGCAACGATCTTCTGAAATAGATCGGGACTGATACCACCTGAGCAGGAGAAGGTGCAAAGAATTCCACCAGGCCGCAGGAGTTTGAATGCAAGCAAATTGATATCTTTGTATGCTCGGGATGCACGCTCCGCCTGGGCTGCGGTTTGGGCAAATTTGGGTGGATCCAAGATGATCATATCAAATGATCGGCGTGAGTCTCTGAATTTCCTAAGAGAGTGGAAGACATCCCCTTCCATTATTTCCACTTTTTCCATTGGAAGATCATTCAGGATGATATTTTTTTCCAAAAAATTTAGGGCTTCTTGAGATGAGTCCAGTGCTAAAACCGTGTCTGCACCACCCGCCAGAGCATTGATGGCGAATCCACCTGTATAACAAAAACAATCCAAAACATCCCCCCCCTGGGCATAGTTGCGGACCTTTAAACGGTTGATACGCTGGTCGAGATAAAAACCGGTTTTATGCCCTTGAAAAACATTTATGTTGAATTGTATTCCATTTTCGGAAATGTTCATCTGTTCCGAAGGTTTACCGCGCAGTACCCCGGAAACAGCTGGAAGACCTTCCAATTGACGAACTTCAACATCCGATCGCTCATAGACATTCTCAATTCCGGTCAGTTCAACTAATAGATCTACCAGTGTTTCTTTCCAGTATTCAGCCCCTGAAGTAAGGAATTGAGTGACGAGACAATTAGCATATTGATCTACGATCAAACCCGGGATCTCGTCAGATTCGGCATGGATCAGACGACATGCCGAAAGCAGATCAGTGGGTAAATGAGATGTGAATAAGCCCAATTTCTGGCGTAATGTAAGAGCTCTTGAGATGCGCTTCCCGAAGAATTCCTTATCTACTATTTCATCCTGGTCGGTTGTCCAAATTCGGGCTCGAATCTGTGAATGGGGACTATAAGCAGCTTGTGCCAGGAATTCTCCCTGGCTGGAAATTATTTCCACCGTTTGTCCAGATTTGGAAACGTCCACTTCACGATCAATGGCGCCCGAGAAGATCCAGGGGTGGTTACGGCGTAACGATTTTTCACGTCCGGGTTTTATAATTAGGGATGGCATAGTCTGAGTTTAACACAAAGGTAAGGGTTAATGCAATTTTGGCAAGGATTTATCCATCGTTTTTTTCGACTTTTTTTTTATAACAACAGATCTGGCGACTCAATGGGTCTACCGGCTAAGCAATGGTGCACTTGGGCACAAGCAGGCTGAATTCAACATCCTTCTGTTAACCACCATTGGAAGGAAAAGCAGAAAAGCCCGGACACATGCGTTGCTTTATGTGAAGGTGGAAGAAAATTGGGTCGTGGTTGCTTCGAACGGTGGTAATCCAAAACATCCAGATTGGTATTTTAATCTTCTTAATCATCCAAGAGCAACAATTCAGGTGGGCAAAATGGCCTGTAATGTGGAGGCTTGTAGAGCAACTGATCTTGAACGAAGTGAATTGTGGCAATTACTGCTGAACATTTGGTCAGCATATGCAAGTTATCAAGCGGGTATCCAACGCGAAATACCCATTTTTTTGCTAAAACCTGTTAAACCAATCAGATACAACGGGGTAAAATTAATTTTGCATCGATCCAAAAATTCTCACTGATGTAGTAAAATCATCTCTTGTAATTAATTCAGTTAAAAGGAATTCCATGTTTATCCCCATTCATCGCAAAAAATTTTTGCGGGATGTGGTTGTAATCCAGGCCGGGTTTGCCCTGTTTGGATTTTCCATTGCCGCCATGATCCGTTCCAACCTGGGTACAAGTGCCTGGGCAGTTTTGGAGGTTGCCCTTTCCAAGATCTTTCTTCTTTCCCCTGGTACCATGAGCATTATTGTAGGGTTTGCGGTTCTATTGGCAGCGATTTCGCTAAAAGAAAAGATTGGATGGGGTACCATTGCCAATATTCTTTTTATCGGGCCGTGGGAAGATTTTTTCTTGTGGGTGATCCCTTCTGTTAGTAATAATCCAATCTTACAGTATGGAATTTTAATTACCGGTATTCTTGCCATGGGTATCGCCAGTGCCATTTATATAGGTGTGGATGCAGGCGCAGGACCACGTGACAGCTTAATGCTGGCAGTTAAACGAAAAACCGGATTGAGTCTCCGAATGGCAAGGGCCAGCATAGAATTGTTTGTGGTACTGGTCGGTTATCTTTTAAATGGTCCGTTGGGAGTGGGGACACTCATCTTTGCCATTCTTATTGGCCCGGCAGTTCAATGGGGATTCAAATTGTTTAAAGTTCAACCGCATAAAAACCTTGTTGAAGCATCAGTATAATCTCGTCTTCAGAATAACAAAAAAACTCCTCATCCATTTTTTGGGTTGAGAAGTTTTTTTATGAATAATAACTTTAGCTTATGACGCCAATCTCTTTGCCGGCTTTCTCAAAGACATTCATCGCGTATTCAATCTCTTCCGTTTCATGNGCCGCAGTTACAGTTGCACGTAAGCGAGCCAGCCCATCCGGTACAGCCGGCGATACAACCGGTAGTGCAAAGACATCATGGTGTTGGGCTTCGCGGGTCATTATAAAGGCGCGTTCATCACTCCCGCATATAATGGGAACGATGGCAGTGCTGGTTAATAGTGTATCAAAACCACGATTCTTGATCCCATTGATGAATTGATCCGTATTGGCCTGTAATTTCTGGATGCGCCAGGGTTCGTCCAGGATCACTTTGAAGGCCTCGTTGGCAGCAGCTGCCTGAGCGGGGGGAAGAGCAGCAGAAAAAATATATGCCCGGCTGGCATGCCTGAGATACTTGATGATCTCTTTCTTCCCTGCGACATAACCTCCGACAGATGGAATGGTCTTGCTGAGGGTACCCATCTTAATATCTACTGTGCCTTCCAGACCAAAGTGTTCTTCAATACCCCGTCCTGTTTTTCCGAGCACCCCTATGGAATGTGCTTCATCAATCATCAACCAGGCATCATATTTTTTGCAAAGTTCAACGACACGTGGAAAATCGATCACATCGCCGTCCATGCTGAACACTGAATCAGCTACAACCAGTTTTGATACATCTGATGGCGCTTGCTTGAGACGCTTTTCGAGCTCTTCCATATCATTGTGCCGAAATCGACGAAATTCTGCTCCAGACATCATACAGCCATCCACGATCGAAGCGTGGTTTAGTTTATCGGAGATCACCCAGTCGCCGCGGCCCATTAAGGTTGAAATCACTGTAAGGTTAGTGACATAACCGGATGTATAGGTAATCGCTGCTTCGGTATTCTTGAATTCGGATATGGTTTCCTCGAGCTCATCATGAAGCTTGAGGGAGCCAGCCAGGGTGCGGACGCCATGCGTTCCGGTCGCATATTTATCGATAGCAGCTTTGGCAGCGGCATTGATGCGAGGGTGACCAACCAAACCCAGATAACTGTACGAGGCATACATGCCCATATCGTGACCATTTACCAAGACTCTGGCACCCCCGCGCAACTCGCTAATGGGTTGGTTGTAAAAATAGAGGTCATTCTCTTGTAGCATATTTACCCGATCGACCATAGCCATGACCCTGCGAGTTACCGAATCATCTGTTTTCTTAAAATCCATATCTTTCTCCTTCAATAAGGAATGATTGCTGTTACCTGAACAAGTTTAGCCCACGCCGATGGAACTGTCAACCAATGTATTAATTTGTATAGAATGAGTTGGCTGTAGGTGGATGGGTTATTAAAACTTTCGTATAAAGCAAATATTAATATCAAATAAACCAGAATTAATCAAGATCTTTCGCACACATTTTGAGCAGATCGTTTTCTTCTATCACCGGTACGCCAAGTAAGCGGGCTTTTTCCAGTTTAGATCCCGGATTTTCTCCCAAAACAACATAGCTGGTCTTTTTACTGACTGAATCGGTCACCTTGCCACCATGCTGCTCAATAAACTCTTTCATGGATTCACGGCTGAATCCAGTCAAGGATCCGGTGATCACGAATGTCAACCCTTCCAGAGCAGCTGATATTCGTTTGGAAATCTTGGAAACCCCGACAGGCCATACCTTTGCTGATTTTAGTTTTTCTAAAAGCATGCGATTGTGATCACGGCTGAACCAATCTGCAATTCCAGTTGCAATGTTAGGACCAATTCCAGGAATATTTTGAAGCTCTTCCAGTGATGCGGAGGATAACAAATCTAAAGATGGAAAGGCTTGACTCAGATCCATTGCGGATACTTCCCCCACACCATGTATTCCCAGGCCGGTAAGCAGATTATTTAAGGGCTGTTGCCTGGAACTGGCAATAGATCTAAGCAAGTTATCTGCTTTTTTATCTGCAAATCCGGCTAGTTTAAGGAGAGATCTCTTTTCCAAAGTATATATGTCTGCTACATCTTTTATTAAACCTTCCTGAATTAATTGTTCAACAATACGAATGCCCATTCCTGTAATATCCATCGCGCCTTTGGATACAAAATGTTCAACATTGCGGACAAGTTGTGCCGGGCAAGCAGCATTAACGCAAAACCAGGCAACTTCACCTTCAATATGTTCGATCGGTTGATGGCAAGCTGGACAAGTTTTTGGAAAAATATACGGTTTAATTTTATTGACCCTTAATTCTTTTATTGGCCCGATCACATATGGAATAACTTCTCCAGCTCTCTTTATCAGAACCCTGTCGCCAGGTCGAATATCCTTTTCGGTTATGAAATCGAAATTGTGTAGAGTCGCGCGTTCAACAATCACCCCGCCAATTTCAACAGGTTCCAAGATTGCTTGTGGAGTCAAAACACCTGTCCGTCCAACATTGACGACAATTTCTAAAAGAGTTGTACTAACTTCGCGTGCAGGAAATTTAAAAGCAACTGCGCCGCGCGGATCTTTCCCTGATACGCCCAGATCTGCAAAAAGTCGTAGGTCATCTATCTTAATTACCATGCCATCCGCTTCATAGGGAAGTTCATCCCGACGCGATTCCCATTTTTCGGTGAAAGCAATAGCTGAATGAATATCATCAAATCGCCTTACGGAATTAGTGATAGGAAATCCGAGGGCCTGCAAATATTCCAAAGTTTCCCATTGTGTAAACGGAATTGGCCCATCCGAGTAAATGATCTGGTAGGTTAAAAGGGTTAAAGGTCTTGTAGCGGTTAAGGCAGGATCAAGCTGCCTAAGTGAGCCAGCAGCCGTATTTCTAGGATTTAGATAAGTTCTTTCGCCAGATTCTTCCAGGCGTTGATTTAACTTTTCAAAATCTTTAATGTTAATAAATACTTCGCCACGCACGACCAAATGTTTAGGTACCTTAAGAGATGCATTGGAAAGATTTTGTGAGGGTTTGCTAGAAAATAAGGGAATCTCTTTTAATGATGAATGCACATCATCATTTTCTAGCTGACGGGTAAGTGGTATGCGCAAGGGTATTGCTCGAATTGTGCGGAGATTGGATGTGATATCTTCTCCAATCTGTCCATCACCGCGCGTGGCACCTTTAATAAAGATGCCATCTTCATAGTGTAAAACAACACTTAGCCCATCGATCTTGGGTTCAACAACAAATTTTGTGCGTTCCACTCGATCATCAATTTTTTTTACACGCTCAAACCAGGCTAGTGCATCTTCAGCGCCAAAGGCATTTGCCAGACTTAAAATTGGGGTTGGATGTTGAACTTTTTCAAATTTTTCGGATGGGGCTGCACCAGTTCTTTGGGTAGGTGAATCAGACGTTATCAAATCTGGGTGCTCGGCTTCAAGTTGTTTGAGTTCTGCCAATAAACGGTCATATTCAAGATCACTTATGACTGGGGCATCCAAAACATGGTATCGGTAGTTGTGATAATGAATCAGCTTGCGAAGGTCTTCCATGTGAAGTTGAAATTGGGGGTTTCTCATAGCTCCATTATATTCGGTATTTGGTACTTGACAAACAAGAACAAATGTTCTAAAATGATGATATAGAACATAAATTCTGATTAATTTAAATTATTATAAGGAGGCTGTCATGAATAGTAACTATCGGAGTTCAAGGAATGTCACAAACATATTGGGGGGTGTGAGAATTCGCAGAGGTCTGGCATGGGGTCTTATTATTTTAGGTGCGTTGCTTGCATTTGAGATCTTTAATTACAGTACCACAGAATTTGCACTCAAGGATGTCCTTGGAGATTTGAATTTTATCGGAATTCGCTGGTCTACAATCCTGGCTCTTGCTTTTTGTGGGATCGATTTTGCAGGCATAGCCAGATTATTCACGCCTGAAAAAGGCAAAGATGAACCTGCGGAAGTCTGGTATTTATTTGGTGCCTGGTTATTGGCTGCCACGATGAATGCAATGTTAACCTGGTGGGGTGTATCTGTTGCAATTGTTGAAAACAGCAACCTGGCTGGTTCCCAAGTAGTGAATACAGCAACTCTAACACAAGTAGTCCCGGTTTTTGTAGCTGTCATGGTCTGGTTAATCCGTGTCCTTATTATTGGCACTTTTTCGGTGGCAGGTGACCGACTCTTTAGTCAGGCTGATGGACGCGCTGGATTCAGACCGGCCAGTTTTAATCAAAAAGCAGTACGTCCCTCAAACAGTATTCCACAGCCACGTCAACCTCAACCCGCTGTATCTTCCTTGAGGGCAGCTCCGAAATCGCCCCGTCCTGATAATGGATTTTCCAGATCAGAACCGAGTTATCACAATATCTCAATGAGCACCAGTTCAGGTCGTGACGGGTCCTATAGCGAATCAAGAAAATAACCATCCCAGGACTATGAAATGAATGAATATTATGATTATGAAGATGAATTTATATCCGCCTCCCAGGGAGGCGGATATTTTCCCGGTCTTTGGATGCCACCGCTGGTTGTGATCATAATTGGAATGTTGATCGGATTATTTTCAAGCGGGGTTTTTGTCACTGAGTCGGTGACAGCAGCACCAAATTCAAACATTGTAATTAATAATGATCTAAATATAGAATCTGCATCAATTTCCATTCCAAATGAGAGTCACGATAATTTGTCCGGATTATTCACCCCGGAAGTTCTTTATTGGCGACAAAATATTCTAAAGTGGAGCGATAATACTGGATTAGATCCAAACTTAATCGCCACTGTGATGCAAATTGAATCTTGTGGAGATCCACGCGCTTTATCCTATGCCGGAGCAATAGGATTATTCCAGGTTATGCCGTTTCACTTTAAATCATCAGATAACCCATATGAACCAGATACCAATGCCTTACGAGGTATGGCCTATTTGAGTCAATCCCTAGAAGCCGCTAACGGAAATGCCCGACTTGCTTTTGCAGGTTATAACGGAGGCATCAGTGTGATCCATAAATCGGAGGAAAGCTGGGCAGCAGAAACACAGAGGTATGCATATTGGGGGAGTGGAATCTATGAGGAAGCAAGCCAGGGAATTGGAGTTAGTCTTAGGTTGCAGGAATGGCTTTCGCGTGGGGGTGCAAGTTTATGCAGACAGGCTGCCACCCAATTGGGGCTTAATCCTTAATCAGGTAGCATTGGCTTTTCATTTATTAATAATGGCAGCCAGATAATAAATGCGGTACCCTGACCTTCCTGCGATTCAACTTCTATGGAGCCTCCGTGGACATTGATGATCCAATAGGCGATTGATAACCCAAGTCCAAAACCACTTGTTTTCGACCGAGTTCTGGATTTTTCAGCTCTGTAAAATCTTTCAAAAATATGGGGTAGATCTTCAGCCGGAATTCCAGGGCCTGTATCCCGTATCAATAACCTGGATCGGTCTTCAACCTTACAAAGCTCAAATGTAACAGTACCTTGACCGGGAGTGTATTTGATCGCATTCGAAATAAGGTTCACCAAAACTTGCTTCAATCGATCACTGTCTCCGTTGACTTGAACCTGATCTATTTCGTTTACTTTCAGTTGCACACGATCCCCTGCAAGTAAATGTAGATCTTTTATTACATCAAAAAGAAGGGTGTCCAGCTCGACTGGCATAAAGGTTAGAGGAAGTTTACCAGTCTCAGCCTGCGCCAATAGAAGAAGATCTCCCACCATTCGGGTCAATCGGTCGGTTTCTTCTTTTATGCTATCCAGAGATTCGAAATCAATTTGATTCATCATCCGCATCAAATCGGCATTGGCTTTGATGACAGTCAGCGGAGTTCTCAGTTCGTGGCTAACATCTGCCAAAAAGCGTTGTTGAGATGAAAATAGTTTTTCCAATCTTTCCAGGGTTTCGTTGAAAGAATGGATTAGAACCCCAATTTCATCTTTATCCGATCCCTGGTAGGGGATACGTCTTGAGAGATCATTTGCATGGGAGATTTGCAATGCTGTATCTGTGACTGTATTAAGTGGGGCCAGGGCTTGTCCGATTACGAACCAGCTAGAGATCCCGGTTATTAACATTGAGATCAGAGTGGTACCCAGCAGGATATAAAAGAGGATAAGCCGAATGGAATTTATTAAATCAATACTGGTGGCTACCTGCAAAGTCCCGATAGGCCGATCTCCGACCAGAAGTGGAACACTGATGGTTCGCATATGGGCCTGCTGAATGGTGACATCCCGATAAATTGGAAGAGTGGATTGAAGACCATCCGAATCCAAAGGCAGATTGTAGCTTCCTATATTTTGAGATGATGAGTGTAGATTACCATTTGAGTCCCATACCTGGACAAAAAGATTGGAAGTAAAGTTAAATTGTGGCAGAATGATAACATTCAGCTCACCTACTGAATCAACGCGGGTGTTGGAGACAATATCGCGTGTTGTTTGGGTGAGGGTAGCGTCAACTTGATTAACAAGCAGGAAACCTACCAGAATATAAACAACAGTACCGAATATTAAAAGTATTCCCCCTGCAAGCGACGAATATAATAATGTAAATCTGACGCGGAGGGACATTTTATGGATCTTCTCTCAGCACATAACCCACACCACGAACCGTGTGAAGTAACCGTTCCTCTCCAGGGGTTTCTAATTTCTGACGTAAATAGCGAATGTAAACCTCTAGTACGTTACTTTCCCCGCCAAAATCATATCCCCAGACACGATCAAAAATAACATCCCGAGTAAGAACCTGGCGGGGATGTCTTAGGAATAACTCGAGTAACTCATATTCTTTTGCTGTCAATTGAATTGATCGGGTGCCACGTGTAAGCTGTCTTGAACCGGTATCGAGGGTCAGATCTGCAAATTTGTAGACCTGGATACGTTCAGGTTGAGTTCTTCGCAGCAGGGCGCGCATGCGTGCCAGTAGTTCATCCAGATTGAAAGGCTTGACAAGGTAATCATCTGCCCCTGCATCCAACCCTTGAACACGATCCTGTATGGTGTCTTTGGCTGTCAGCATAAGAATTGGTAGACCGCCTCCGGTTCGCAGCCTGCGACATACATCCAGGCCATCCATGGCGGGAAGCATCCAATCCAGTATGACCAGATCGGGATGATTATCACGGGCCATATTTAACCCACTACGTCCATCAGTGGCAACATCGACGAGGTAGCCTTCATAAGCCAAACCACGCTGTAAAACCTTTAGGATAGCCGGGTCATCTTCAATGATCAATATTCGCTCATTCATAGCATTCTCCATTGGAACGCAAGTAATATCAATAATTGCTTATGTGCAAAATATACCACAAAGGAAAAGATTTGGTAGAATGACTGACATGAAGCTTAATAAAATTTTACATGGCAAACGCTTGATGGATGTGATCTTCACCTGTATTGGATTGGTTATCCTTGCACCTTTGATATTGTTAATTGCAGCCTGCGTCAGGATATTTATCGGAAGTCCGGTTCTTTTTAAGCAATTGCGGCCTGGTATAGGATGCAATCCTTTTCATATTTACAAATTCCGGTCAATGAATGAAAACAAAGATGCCCACGGGGATCTGCTACCTGATGTGGAGCGATTGACAAGATTTGGAAGATTTCTTAGAACCACCAGCCTGGATGAGTTACCCGAATTAATTAATGTTCTGAAAGGTGAGATGAGTCTGGTCGGTCCACGCCCGTTGTTAATGCAATACATTGAAAGGTACTCTCCCGAGCAGAAACGACGCCAGGATGTGCTACCGGGCATCACTGGCTGGGCCCAGGTCAATGGTCGGAATGCATTGACCTGGCATGATAAATTCATCCTGGATGTCTGGTATGTGGATAATATGTCATTCGGTTTGGACTTAAAAATCCTTTTCTTAACTTTTTGGAAAGTTCTTAAGCGCGAGGGTATCAGCCAACCTGGGCATGCTACTGCAGGAGAATTTATGGGGAATGATGGATAACCTGGACACAGGTAACTTTAAACGCATAAGAACAGTTTAGATAGATTTGGTATAATCCCTTGATATATAAAAATGATATGGAGACATTTATCCGTTATAGCTGCCGTAGGCAATACTTGATGGATTGATAAAAGCTTCTGAAAATTTTTACGATCCTTTGAAATAGAATTTAAATTTTCTGTGATTTACACAGATCGTAATTGGACAGAGAATAACTGTAATTGTCTTGGTAAGACCAACCCCGGAATTTCATAATTAGGTTGATGAATGTCTGGGAACAAAGTAGGCCCCTTAATATCTTATGGTGAAAGAGGGTAATTATTTCTACCTTCGGAGGTGAATTATGCTGGATATCAACCTTATTCGAGAACAACCAGACCTGGTTCGCAAATCATTAAAAGTCAGACAGATGGATAGTGGGCTGGTAGATGTGGTTTTGGATCTAGATGTCCGTAGGCGTGAATTATTGGCAGAGGTGGAAGTATTAAAAGCTGAGCGAAATTCTGTTTCCAAAGAGATAGGCCAAATGAAGGATGCTGCCTCCCGACAGGTAAAAATAGCCAGCATGCGTGCGGTGGGGGATAATATTTCTGTCTTAGATGAGAAGCTTAGATTGGTGGAAGATGAGTTGTTGACTGCCACCTCCATACTACCAAATATCCCGGATGAGCGAACACCCTATGGAAAAGATGAGGATGAAAATGTTGTCTTAAGGACGATCGGTGCAGTTCCGGAATTTGACTTTGAACCGAAACCACACTGGGAACTAGGACCAGCACTGGGAATTATAAATTTTGACCAGGGCGTCAAGATCACCGGGTCACGTTTTTATGTCCTTAGTGGTGCGGGTGCCCGGCTGCAGCGCGCATTGATAGCCTGGATGCTGGATCTCCACATTCGTCAGGGATATACAGAAAAATATACTCCTTTCATGGTAAAGGGCCAAACTCTTTTTGGGGCAGGTCAACTTCCCAAATTTATTGATAATCTGTATCATGATATCGAGGAAGATCTATGGATGGTTCCAACCGCTGAAGTACCACTGACTGGCTTGCACATGGATGATATTGTGGATGAAGCGGCTTTGCCCTTCTATTACACAGCATACACTCCCTGTTTCCGTCGTGAGAAGATGAGCGCTGGACGGGATGTGCGCGGCATAAAACGAGGTCATCAATTCGATAAAGTCGAGATGTATATTTATTGCAAACCGGAAGATGCTGACCCAATGCTGGAAAAGATGCTCTCGGATGCAGAAGAAACCTGCTCTGAATTAGGTATGACGTATCGTATTAAACAATTATGTACCGGAGACCTGGGCTTTGGCGCTCGAATGACCTATGATTTGGAAGTATGGGCACCAGGTTGTGATGAATGGTTGGAGGTTTCTTCGGTTTCAAATGTAGGAGATTTTCAAGGGCGTCGTGCAAATGTCAAGTATCGCCCCAAGGATGGCGGCAAGACAAGTTTTGTAAATACTTTGAATGGTTCAGGATTGGGAATGCCGCGTACTTTGATCGCTGTGCTGGAAAATTATCAACAGGCAGATGGTTCTGTTGTGGTACCTGAAGTGCTGAGACCGTGGATGGGTGGGCTGAAGGTTATTCACCCCGAATAAGGAAATCTCCGATATGATGATGCCAGAATACATAGCTAATGTGATCATCCTGGGGATAATGACAGTAGGTCTACTTGGATTGTTGATTCCTGTTATTCCTGGTCTTGTGATAATCTGGCTGGCCAGCCTCGCCTATGGGGTTGGTGTAGGTTTTCAAGCCCCAGGATGGATTTTTTTCTCCATCCTCACCGTAATAATGATTGTCGGATCTGTTGTAGATAACCTGGTTATGGGACAACAGGCACATAAAACCGGGGCTTCGTGGATCTCTGTATTGCTGGCGATGCTATTTGGTGTGGTCGGAACCTTTATTCTGCCGATCATTGGCGGTTTTATAGGAGCTTTAGCAGCTTTATTCCTGGCGGAATGGATCCGAAGAAAAAACTGGCGNGAGGCAATGACAGCCACAACAGGTTGGGCTGTTGGCTGTGGTTGGGCAATTGTGATCCGATTTGTGCTGGGTTTGTTAATGATCGGTATCTGGATAATCTGGGTCCTGGTTTAAAACCCGGGTTCTACCATCCTATTTCAGAGGAACGGGGTTGCTTAAGAGTTCGACCAATAATTTGGTGGCATTGTCCACATCATCAGTATCCACCATTTCCGAAGGGGAGTGAATATACCGGCAGGGGATCGATATACATCCAGCTGGAACACCAGAGCGTGTTAACTGAATAGCGGTTGCATCCGTTGTACCACCTTCCAAAACTTCACGTTGGAAGGGAATTTTTGCTTTCTCAGCAGTGTGTATCATCCATTCAACCACTCGCACATCGGATAACATACCACCATCTTTGATCTTGATGGCAGGTCCTTTACCGAGCCCTACATCCATCCGCCTGGCTTTGGGTGTGTCACCTGTTCCGGTAACGTCCAATGATATCCCGATGTCCGGATCGATACCGAAGGCAGATGTGGCTGCGCCCCGCAGTCCTACTTCCTCCTGGGTGGTGAAGACGAAATAAATTTCATGAGGGGAATTTTTTAGGGTTCTCAACGCTTCGATCATGACAGCACAGCCAATGCGATCATCCATGGCTTTGCTGATCATACGCTTGCCCATGTCAAAAAAAGGACGGTCAAAAGCAGCGACTTCTCCAGTCTTGACCGGGCAGTTCTTGGTGTTGGTAGCGCCAACATCAATGAATAATTGACTGACGGGAAGGGTTTTGTTGATATCTGTTATGCGTTCCCCCCCGATCACGCCTGTAGTGCCATTTACAAAGCGCACACGACCACTATACAAAGTGTGAGGATAAAGCCCGCCGATACCCGAAAATCGGATAAAACCATTCGGGTCAATATGAGTTGCGATCAAACCGATCTCGTCCATGTGCCCAGCCAGCATGATACGCTTTCCATTCTTACCGGTTTTACCCTTGCGGGCGATTAGATTTCCGAGTGCATCCACTTTAATATCATCCACCAGGGATTCTATTTCAGCGCGGATGACCTGGCGAATGTCGTTTTCGTAACCTGAAGGGCTGAAAGTTTCAGTGAGTTTTTTGATAAGGTTCTTCATTATTTGCGCTCCTGTGCCAGGATATCGGGTGTGATGGATAGTAAAGTTGCTTTGAGTAATGTGATGGTGTTATTAAAATCGCTAATGCGAGTCATTCCAGCAGCNGTATGTGCATAACGACCGGGTATGGAGATGGAAACAGATGGTATTCCGCTACCCTGTTTGTGGATGGCGCCTGCGTCGGTACCTCCTCCACCGGGTTGCCGGAATTGGTAAGGAATCCCTTCTTTTTCAGCAGTTTCTACCAAAAGTCTGACCAACCGCGGGTCGGATAGAGTAGCACCATCAGCAATATATATCGCAGGACCAGCACCCAGGTGACAATTGTAGGATATGTTCTCTTCATTATCCCAGACGGGTAGATCGTTCGCCGGCGTTGAGTCAACAACGAAAGCCAGATCCGGATCGAAGTAAAAAGCAGCTACCCTGGCGCCGCGCAAGCCAGCCTCTTCCTGCACAGTGAAAGCAACCTGCAGATCGAGATTGGAATGTGCATGCTTAAGAAGTTCTATCAAGACAGCCACACCCAGGCGGTCATCCAATGCTTTGCCAATGATAGATGTTCCGGCACGTTGAAAGCGGGTGGCAAAAGTAGCCCTATCGCCAGGTTTGATCTTATTGCTACCCGGGCCAACATCGATACGAAGGTTATTAAGCGGGATCTTGTCCCGGCGCTCAATGGAAGTGGTCAGGTGAATGGGACGGGCTCCAATAATTCCGGGAATATGTTCTTTACCGACGATAACCGCCTTGCCCGGCAGTTGTCGCAAATCGATGCCGCCATTGGTCTCGAAGCGAAAAAGACCCTCACCATCATCGGCAGCGATCATGAAACCAATTTCATCCATATGGGCTGCCAACATGACTTTAAGGCGATCCTTATCGGTCCCTTTTTTTAATACCAGTAGATTACCGAGTGCATCTACCTTGTAATCTGTGGCATAAGGGCGGATCTCCTCCAGAATGATGCTGCGAACTTCACCTTCATCTCCCGAGATGGCCATAGCCTGGGTTAATTTTTCGAGCAGGTTGAATTGTTTCTTGTCTAAAGTTGTTGAATTTGCCATATTAAGAATCCAATGCGATTGTATGCATATAATCTTCTGTCAAAGAAGCGATAAATCCGGCTAATAATCTTCCCGTACGACGAATATCTTTGAGGGCTACCATTTCCACCGGCGTATGCATGTAGCGGATGGGAATCCCTATTGCCATGGTTGGGATCCCTTCAGCTACCACTTGCGTTGCAAAAGCATCTGTTCCAGAATGCCTTCCGGTGATCTCGACTGCATGAGGTATTTCCATCTTTTCTGCAAGTTCTTTAAAGCTATTATGCAATTTGGGATGGATATTAGGTCCCCACATCAAAGTGGGACCTTTAGCAAGCGGGAAGGTGTTCCAGTCATCTGAACCAGGTCCTTTGGCCCAGGTTGTATCGATCACAACCGCCAGGGATGGACGAATTTGATAAGTAGATGTGTAGGCCCCGACAAGACCTTCTTCCTCTTGAACTGTTGCCACTGCCCAGATATCCCAGCCATGCCGGATGGATTGAAGCTCCTGAAGGCAGATGGTTAATGCAGCTACCGCGGCTCGATTATCAAGCGAATGCCCGGCAAGTGTCTCTCCGTTCAATTCCAGAGGTGCCTGGGCAAAGGATACGATATCTCCAACTTGAACCATTTGTTCAACTTTTTCCGGGGTCAGCCCAATATCTATGAAAAGATTTTCCATTGGGATGACTTTATTTGCCAATTCTTCAGGCAGCAGTGCAGCCGATGGTTGCACTACCCAGCCTGGCAGAGGGGAAATTCGGTTGGCTTTCGGACCGCTTGCGAATACCCATACTTGCTGACCGGGTAAAACGCGCGGATCGACCCCACCCACTTCTGTAAAGCGTAGAAAACCATTATGAATTCCTGTGATCATCAAACCAATGGCATCCATATGAGTAGCCAGCATAACTGATGGGCGAGGTGCATTTTGGGTGCCATGGCGTAAACCATGCAGGGACCCCAACCGACTGATGCTGACCTCATCCACCAACGGTTGCCATTCTTTTTGGATGATCTCGGACACCGGGGTTTCATTTCCGGAGAGTCCGGGTTCATTTATTAGCTCTTTTAAGAACGTAAGTATGTCATTCATTTATTGTTTTCTTATCTCCAATAAAAAAAATGTAAATATTATAAAAAGTAGATATCCCTGTTAAGTTGTTGATGCGGGTGTTGGACTTGGAGTTTCTGAAGGTGTAGGCGTTTGTGTGGAAGTATCTAATGGCGTAGGGGTCTGAGTTAATGTGGGAGTTGGGCTGGATGTAAAGGTGGGGGTTGGTGTTTCTGTGCTGGTAGGAGTAGAGGTTGCCGTACTGGTAGGT
>BS_KBA_SWE02_21mDRAFT_10000177_pt1 | contig 22438 bp, 15 predicted proteins | sample BalSeasSWE02_21m_FD_9196 | JGI IMG/M metagenome (IMG submission 9196)
GGACGCTCTCCTTGCAACACATGAATTTCAACACTTGGTTGATTATCGGCTGCAGTAGAAAATACTTGTGACTTTTTCGTTGGGATTGTTGTATTAGCTTCAATTAATTTGGTCATTACACCTCCCATTGTTTCTATACCTAATGATAATGGAGTAACGTCTAGTAATAAAACATCCTTAACATCCCCACTTAATACACCACCTTGAATTGCAGCACCAACGGCTACAACCTCATCAGGATTCACTCCCTTATTTGGGACTTTTCCAAAGAATTTTTCTACAGCTTCCTGTACTGCAGGAATACGAGTAGATCCACCTACCAAAATTATCTCATCGATGTCAGTTTTCTTTAAACCCGCAGCTTTTAGTGCAGTTTCACAAGGTTTAATAGTACGTTTTACTAAATCGTCGATTAATTGCTCAAACTTCGCTCTTGTAAGGGTTTTTACTAAATGTTTAGGTCCGCTTGCAGTTGCCGTTACATAAGGCAAGTTGATTTCGGTTTGTGCAGCAGAAGATAATTCTATCTTCGCTTTTTCAGCAGCTTCTTTTAAACGCTGTAGTGCCATTGGGTCTTTTCTAAGATCCATTTGCTCTTCACTTTGAAACTCATCTGCTAACCAATTTATGATTTTTTGATCTACATCATCACCACCTAAATGTGTATCCCCATCTGTAGATAATACTTCAAATACACCATCTCCTAATTCAAGAATTGATACATCATGTGTACCTCCACCAAAATCAAAAACAACAATTTTCTGGTCGATACCTTTTTTGTCCATACCATACGCTAATGCCGCAGCGGTTGGCTCATTAATAATTCTACGAACCTTAAGACCTGCAATTTCACCTGCTTCTTTGGTTGCTTGTCGCTGACTATCATTGAAATATGCTGGAACGGTAATTACTGCTTCAGTTACTGTAGTACCTAAATAATCCTCAGCTGTTTTTTTCATTTTCTGAAGTATCATCGCACTTAATTCCTGAGGTGTATACATTCTTCCATCTATCTCTACACGAGCAGTATCGTTATCTCCTTTAACTACTTTAAAGGCAGCACGCTCCGCTTCATTTTTAGATTCCGAATATTTATTTCCCATAAAACGCTTTATAGAGGATATGGTTTTTGTTGGGTTAGTCACAGCTTGTCTTTTTGCTGGGTCCCCTACTTTAATTTCCCCTCCTTCTACAAAAGCTATAACAGAAGGTGTAGTCCTTTTTCCTTCAGCATTGGGAATTACTGTTGGTTCGCTTCCTTCCATAACAGCCACGCAAGAGTTGGTTGTTCCTAAGTCGATTCCAATTATTTTACTCATAATGTTATAATTATATGTTTTACTAATTCAATTTTAATTCACGGTGTGTTTATGGCAATGATTATGCCAGTGGAAAGTTTATGACAGGATGGCAGAATACGGTGCCATAGGCTCTAAAAAATAGGCAAATGGAAATTCAAATTGAATATCGTTTACTTTAAAGATAGCTAAAAAATAATAAAAACTTTATTTTGAAAAGTTGGAATTATTCCATAATTTTGGAATAATTCCAATAAGATGTTTATAAATACCCACAGTTACTACAGCCTCCGCTACGGCACTATAAAACCTGAAGACTTGCTTATACTAGCACAGCAGCAGGGTCTCAGTACGTTGGCACTGACAGACATTAACAATACTTCGGCTTGTTTGGATTTTGTGCGTTTGGCTCCTAAGTATACAATAAAACCGGTACTGGGAATCGATTTTAGAAATGGCGCCCAACAACAATTTATAATGCTGGCCAAAAACAACGAAGGTTTTATGGGGATTAATAAATATCTATCCTATTTTTTATATTCCAGTGAAAAAATACCAAATCGAGCCAAAAGCCTACCTCATACTTTTGTGATATATCCCTATGCCTCGTTTAAAGGGAATGACCTTTCAGAAAATGAATTTCTAGGTGTCAAAATAGAAGACCTCAATCGGTTGAAATTTTCACCCTGGAAAGACCGATTAGAAAAACTGGTGATTTTACAGACAGTTACTTTTCTGAATAAAAAAGGCTTCAACACCCACCGCTTACTTCGAGCAATTGACAATAATACTCTACTGAGCAAGCTCCCTGTTTTGGAACAAGCCAGTGAAAGTGACATTTTTTTGTCTTCAGAAACATTAAAAATAGCGTTTCAAGACTTTCCAAAGCTAATAGAAAACACACAAAACCTACTTGCACAATGCAATGTTGAGTTCGATTTTTCAAAAGAGACCCCTAATAATCAACATTCGTACACAAACAATGAAGCCTTAGACTTTCGGCTGCTGAAAAAGCTCGCTTACGACGGAATACATTACCGTTACGGCATCCCAGATAACAATGTGTTATCGCGCATTAAAATGGAGTTGGATATCATTCACCAAAAAGGATTTGTCTCTTACTTTCTTATCAATTGGAAAATTTTAAAATACGCCCGCTCTAAAGATTATTTCTACATTGGCAGAGGAAGCGGCGCCAATAGTGTTGTTGCCTATTTATTACATATTACCGATGTAGATCCTATAGAACTCGATCTCTATTTTGAACGTTTCATTAATCTTTACCGGAAAAACCCACCCGATTTCGATATCGATTTTTCCTGGCGAGACAGAGATGACATTACCGAATTTATTTTCCGAAGATTTAGAAACACTGCTCTTATTAGCGTATACAACACTTTTAAGTATAAGGCATCTGTAAGAGAACTTGGCAAGGTGTTTGGACTGCCAAAATCTGAAATTGATATACTCTCGAACAGACAATACCACTACCCTAGCCTAGACAAATTATCGCAATTGATTCTTATTTATGGGACTTATATTCAAGGTTTCCCAAACTACTTAGGCATTCATGCTGGAGGAATTATCATTTCCGAAATGCCTATTCATTATTATACCGCCACTTTCATGCCGCCTAAGGGTTTCCCCACTACTCAATTTGATATGATTGTAGCCGAAGATATTGGGTTGTATAAGTTTGATATTTTGAGTCAGAGAGGACTAGGAAAAATAAAAGATGCTTTAAGTATAGTGCGCTACAATCGCCCGGAGCTCCCTCCTATTGATATTCATGATATTAAACGCTTTAAACAAGACGAGCGCATTAAAAATTTGTTGCGAAATGCCAAAGCCATTGGTTGCTTTTATGTAGAATCACCTGCCATGCGGATGCTGCTCCGGAAGCTTCAGGTGGATGATTACTTGGGTTTGGTAGCCGCAAGTTCAGTAATCAGACCCGGAGTAGCAAAATCTGGGATGATGCGGGAGTATATTTTACGGTATCGCTTTCCAGAACGAAGAAAAGAAGCCCATCCAGTAATGCTAGACATTATGCCCGAAACCTATGGTGTAATGGTCTATCAAGAAGATGTAATTAAAGTTGCACATTACTTTGGCGGGTTGAGTCTAGGAGAGGCCGATATGCTTCGAAGGGGTATGTCAGGTAAATTTCGTTCACGCGAAGAATTTTTAAAAGTCAAGAAATTGTTTTTTGACAACTGTCGTGCTACAGGTAAACCAGAAGCCCTAACTAGCGAAGTATGGCGACAAACTGAAAGCTTTGCTGGTTATGCTTTTGCTAAAGGGCATTCGGCTTCCTATGCTGTGGAAAGCTATCAAAGTTTATTTTTAAAAGCCTATTTCCCTTTGGAATATATGGTGGCAACCCTCAATAATGGTGGTGGATTTTATCGCCCCGAATTATATGTTCACGAAGCAAGAATGCATGGTGCTACTATTCTCCCTCCTTGTATCAATCATAGCTATGCGCTAACCGTTATCCATGGGACAAATATTTACTTAGGATTTGCCTTTTTGCATGCTTTGGAATCTAAGGTAATTAAAAAAATAACTTCGGAAAGAGATAGTAATGGCTACTTTTTAAGCCTTGATGATTTTATAGATAGAGTTCCTATCTCTATGGAACAGATTGCCATTCTTATAAAAATCAACGCTTTTCATTTTGTAGAAAGAAACAAAAGAGAACTTTTATGGGAAGCCTATATGAAAATTAACAAAGTAACTTTCACAGAGCAACTCTACACTCTTTTCAAAACCGAAAAAATAAATTACAAAACGCCCAAATTACCTAATACCAAACTAGAAGACACCTTTGATGAAATGGAATTGCTGGGGTTTCCGCTTTGTGATCCTTTTGAAGTATTATTCACTCCGTCAACTCATAGGATGCGGGCAAAGCATTTGCCTGCTTTCGTTGGAAAATATACCACTATTGAAGGCTATCTAGTCACAACAAAGAACACAGTAACCTCTAATGGAAAGCATATGTACTTCGGAACCTTTTTAGACAGAGATGGTTATTTTATAGATACAGTGCATTTTCCGATAGTAGCTGAAAAATATAGATTTAGAGGGAAAGGAATTTACAGTATCACAGGAAAAGTAATAGAAGAATTTGATTGTATGTCTATAGAGGTTACTAAAATGGAACGCCTTAGTATTGTTGAAGACCCAAGGTATAGCGATACATTACTACAAACAAGTTCAGTTAAAAATTTTAATAGGAGAACTCGTGGAGAATTTAAAGGTAGAAGTGCAAATGAAAGCTTATAAACACTTTTAGGCTCAACACCAAATAAAACATATAATGATGAGAACATATCATGTATACATTTTGAAGTGCTCAGATGGATCTTATTATACCGATTTTACTTCCAATCTTGAAGCAAAAATTGAACTTCATCAATCGGGCAGGCGTGAAGAATTATACACTTTTGAGCGGTTACCAGTACAACTAGTATTCGCAACTGAATTTACAGTTCCAACTTTTGCTATAGCTGCAAAGAAGCAAATTAAAAGGTGGTCGAAAGAAAAAAAAGAAGCTTTAATTAATGGAGAGTTTAAAATGTTGGCACAGCTAACATAATTTGTCGATTACACCCAGATTAAAGATGGATACTACTTCTCAAATAACCTAAGAAATAAAAGACTCCCGCAGCGCGGAAATAATCGATGAACAACAACCGTGCAATAGTACACATGGATCTCGACACTTTCTTTGTGTCTTGTGAACGCTTATTGGATAGCAAACTAAACAACAAACCCGTACTCATTGGTGGTACCAGTGACCGTGGCGTTGTTGCTTCTTGTAGTTACGAAGCCCGTACATTTGGAATCCATTCGGCAATGCCCATGCGATTAGCGAGGCAATTATGTCCAGAAGCGATCATATTAAGAGGAAACTCTGGCATCTATAGTAAATTTTCAGGTTTAGTTACAGATGTAATTAAAGAAAGTGTCCCATTGTATGAAAAAACTTCGGTAGATGAGTTTTATATTGACCTCACCGGAATGGATAAGTTTTTTGGCTGTCATCAATTGGCTTCAGAATTACGGGCACGGATTATTAAAGAAACAGGATTGCCAATTTCTTTTGGTCTTTCGGCTAACAAAACAGTTTCAAAAATAGCAACAGGTGAAGCCAAACCTAACAACCAAATTCAGGTTTTAAAAGGCAATGAAAAAACATTTTTATCGCCTTTATCGGTGCGTAAAATTCCCATGGTTGGTGAGGTAACCTATCGTTCACTCTGCGATTTGGGAATTAAACAAATTAAAACCATTCAAGAAATGCCTATTGAGATGATGGCAAAGGTATTTGGTAAAAATGGACAGATGATATGGAAAAAAGCCAATGGCATTGATAATTCTCCTGTTGTACAATACACCGAGCGAAAATCAATCTCTACGGAAAGAACCTTCAACAAAGACACAACCGACATCAAAAAACTGGAAGGAATTATTACCGCGATGGCAGAGAACTTAATTTATCAACTTCGGCGTGGAAACAAACTCACAGCCTGTGTTACTTTTAAAATTAGGTACTCCGACTTTCAGACCTATACACTTCAGCAAAAAATACCATACAGTTCGTCAGACCATAAAATACTTCCTGTGGTCATGGAGCTTTATAAAAAATTATATCAACGACGCTTATTGGTTCGATTAGTGGGAGTACGCTATAGCCACTTGGTGGAAGGAGGTCAGCAAATCGATCTTTTTGAAGACTGCGATAAAATCATGAACCTCTATCAAGCAATGGATAAAATGAGGGAGCGCTATGGAGATAGAGCCGTGATAAAGGCCTCTGGTATGGGTGCGAAAAGTATTAGTAGATGGAATCCTTTTACGGGAGAACCACCCCCTTTATTAGCTAATAGAAGACAATAGTACAATCCAAAATTCGTCTATATTTGTGCGATGAAAAACCAAATAGAAAGTATAAGTGTATTCGATATGTTGAAAATAGGTGTAGGACCTTCAAGTTCTCATACCCTAGGCCCATGGAGAGCTGCTGGACGTTGGATAAACGAATTAAAAGCAAATGGAAATTTCGAATATATCTCCGAAGTTTCGGTAGATCTCTATGGTTCTTTATCTCTAACCGGAAAAGGCCACGCAACGGATATTGCGGTTATGCTAGGCTTAAGTGGTTATGACCCGGTTACTTTTCCAATTGAAAAAATAGATGAAGTAATTTCCTTTATTACTTCTAATAATAAATTGAAACTAAATAATGAAGTAGAAATCCCTTTTTCAACAAAGGAAAATATCATCTTCAATCGTAAATTCTTAGAATTTCATCCTAACGGAATCACTTTCCGAGCCACTTTAAATGACGGTAAAAAAATAGTCTCAACCTACTATTCGATTGGAGGTGGATTTGTAGTTCAAAAAGAACGAAAACGAGCAAAGAAGAAAATCGAAATATTCTCCCACTTTCCATTTCCTATAGAAAAGGGAACTGAATTATTAGCCTACTGTAAAAAAGAAGGAAAATCGATTAGCAAAATTGTTTTAGAAAATGAAAAATCTATACGTTCAGAAGTAGAGATAAACGAAAAACTCAAATCTATTTGGAATGTTATGCTTGAATCCATTTACATAGGTTGCCATACTCAAGGTAAGTTACCAGGTGGGCTTAACGTTCAGCGAAGAGCTTTTGAATTGAACAAATCTTTAATAGGTGATGCAGTCTATACAAATGCTCAAGAATGGGTTGAAGCCATCAGGAATACTGAGGTGAAATTTAGACAAATTTTGAAGTGGGTTTCTTGCTTTGCTCTAGCAGTGAATGAAGTAAATGCTTCACTCGGCAGAGTAGTAACCGCACCAACCAATGGAAGTGCAGGAGTTATACCAGCCGTTTTACTCTATTATTTAGTAATTGAAAACCACGATGCAGATTTTAATGATATTCGCGCATTTTTATTAGTGAGTGGCGAAATCGGAAGTCTATTCAAAAAAGGAGCTACAATTTCCGCAGCAATGGGTGGTTGTCAGGCGGAGATTGGCGTATCATCTGCAATGGCAGCCGGGGCACTCACCGAACTAATGGGAGGATCTCCGGAGCAGGTATTAATGGCTAGTGAGATCGCTATGGAACATCACTTAGGACTTACCTGTGATCCAATCGCAGGATTAGTACAAATCCCATGCATAGAACGAAATGCAATGGGAGCAATTAAAGCTATAAACGCTTGTGAAATGGCATTGGATGGCAATCCAGCACTGGCAAAAGTTTCATTCGATAAAGTGATTGAAACAATGTGGGAGACGGCTAAAGACATGAATACTAAATACAAAGAAACTAGCGAAGGTGGATTAGCTATAAAAGTAAGCCTCAGTGATTGTTAACTAAATTTATACTACTCAGTTGCTAAATTAAATTAATGCTGTGAGCAATCCGATCGCCTTCGGGAATCTATGATATTTAATATTTTCCATCCATCATCAGTTCTTACTATAGTAAATGCATTAGCCCCACAGTGACTAAAAGTGTCATTGAGCCAAAATTCATAAGGAGTCCAAACGTGGGCTAAGTTGCCATCTATTTCAACTTTATACGCCATTAAGCGTTCATCCCACTTCTGATTCTCAGGACGATTACCAATTGCGCTTATAAATTCTGATACCTTACCCTCATTAATTCGATTATTTCCTTCCCTATCTGTAAAAGCCGTGTGCATTACCATATTTTCAACCATTACAGATCTCAATAGAATAGTATCACCTTCATGAAACCCCTTAAAAAATGTATCGACCACAAGCCTAGCATCAGTTTCAGTAAAATCATTTTGAGAAAATAATATGGAAGACAATAAAAGACCAAGTATTAGAAGTATGAATTTCATAAAGTAAATTTTAATAGATTCAATATCAAAATTAGTACTTTTACCTATCAATTTGAAAATAATATGTCAGTAGCGAAAAAAGAATATAAGCGTGTTACAACCAAAACTTTAGTAGATATGAAAGTCAAAGGAGAGAAAATCTCCATGCTAACAGCCTACGATTATACCATGGCAAAAATTGTGGATGGCTCAGGTATTGATGTAATATTGGTTGGTGACTCTGCTTCTAATGTTATGGCTGGTCACGAAACTACCTTGCCCATTACATTAGATCAAATGATATATCATGCTGCATCTGTTGTGCGTGCAATTGAACGCAGTTTGGTTGTGGTTGACTTACCTTTTGGAAGTTATCAAAGTGATCCAAAAGAAGCCTTACGATCTGCAATTCGTATCATGAAGGAGAGCGGTGCCCATGCAGTAAAATTGGAAGGCGGCAAGGAAATAAGAGAATCAATAAGGCGAATTCTAAATGCTGGGATTCCAGTAATGGGTCATCTTGGCCTAACACCCCAATCTATTTATAAATTTGGTACTTATACTGTTCGCGCAAAGGAAGAAGAAGAAGCAGAAAAACTTATTGAAGATGCGCTATTGTTAGAAAAAACAGGCTGTTTCGCTATTGTAATTGAAAAAATTCCTGCGAAATTGGCCGAAATTATTGCGAAACAACTCACTATTCCAATTATCGGAATCGGTGCAGGCAATGGAGTTGATGGTCAAGTACTTGTCACCCACGATATGATTGGAATGACTCATGAATTTAATCCCAGATTTTTACGACGCTATCTTGATCTTTATAGTGAAATGACAAATGCATTCAGTCAATATAGTAAGGACGTTAAAAGTGGAAACTTCCCAACTAGTGAAGAGCAATACTAATAGCAACCATCTTATAATTAGATTGAAGCAACAAAATGTCCTTAACTATTAATTTTGAATTTAATTCTTAAAAATCCAGTTATCGAAGAGCACAAAACACATAGCAACAAAGATAACTTAGAAGTTCTTTTTGAAGACAATCACCTAATTGTTGTCAACAAGCGTCCCGGCGACATTGTTCAAGGAGATAATACTGGCGATAGTCCACTATCCGATATTGTTAAGGAATATATTTCGGAAAAATATAATAAACCAGGGGCTGTTTTTCTTGGAGTGGTACATAGATTAGATCGACCAACTAGCGGCATTGTTGTCTTTGCCAGAACTTCAAAGGCACTTACTCGGATGAATAAATTGTTTTCTGAAAGAGAAACAAGAAAAACGTATTGGGCTATAGTTCGGCAAACCCCTGCAAGTAATTCAGAAAAATTGATTCATTATCTGAAACGAAATCCCAAACAAAATAAATCGTACGCTTATATTAAGGAGGTTCCGGAAAGTAAAAAAGCAATTTTAACCTATACCATTCTAAAAAAATTAGATCGCTTTGTCTTACTTGAAATTAATCTAGAAACTGGGAGGCATCATCAAATAAGAGCTCAACTTTCGGCCATTGGAAATCCAATTAAGGGTGATTTAAAATATGGATTCGACAGAAGCAATAAAGATGGGAGCATACATCTACATGCGAGAGGTCTAACTTTTGTACATCCTGTAACCAAAGAAGAATTAATAATTTTGGCTTCTCCTCCGGTCGATGTAATTTGGGATGCCTGTCACTAAATTTCGCTTTGATTTTCTTTAAAACATAAACAACAATGCCTATTCTATTTTTAATCTAAACAAAACTACACTCCCCGTTTTTCTTTGGGCTAATTTATTTATCACAAAAAAGAAAGGGATACTTAATCGTATCCCTTTCTTTTATAACTTCCTCTTTAATTTATTCTTTAATAGGCTTTCACCTTTTCTTCATAAATAAGGAATAAAAAAACTACATTTTAACATCTTCTAACTTCACTTCCACACCCGATTTGTCTAGTAATTTAACCTCATCAAATCCCATTTTTTTAAATTGGGCGAATTGTGTGGCGGCATCGCCCACAACCAGATAAGCCATTTTGGATTCATCCAAATATTTATTTGCTAATGCTCTATGTTGTTCAAGAGTCATTGCTCTAATAACCTGTTCCTCTCCTTCAATATAATTAGCTGGCAAATCATATTCACTCATTTCCTGAAGCATTCCTAATAAATTAAATTGAGTTTCAAAACGACGTGCATTCGATTTTATCATCGCATTTTTAGTGAATTCCAAATCCTCCTCAGAAATTCCATTTTTATATTCGGAAATTTGATCTTTAAATATTTGTACCGACTCGCCGGTGGTATTAGTTCGAACACTTGAAGATGCCGTAAATTTTCCAGGGATTTTACTTCCACTAAATCCGGTACGTGCTCCGTAGGTATACCCTTTTTCCTCACGCAAAATCATATTTACATTCCCTGAAAAAGAACCTCCTAATTTATAATTCATCACCTCCACTGGATAAAAATCTTTATCTGTTCTAGGAATAGCAATGTATCCAATATTGATCACAGATTGTTTTGCATCTGGAATATCAACAAAATAAAGTGAGGCCTTATCCCGATTGTTGGAAATCGGATATTCAGGAATTATAACTTCTTTAGCTGCCCAATTCGCTTCCAAACCACGTAGGTTTTCTAATGCAAGCTCTTTATTTATTTTACCTACTACCTGAAACGAACTAATAGAAGGCGAATAGTTTTTATTATAAAATGCCTTTAAATCATCAATTGTAATAGCTGCGACTGATTCCTCAGTGCCAATTGCAGGTAAGCTAAAAATATGGTCCTCTCCATATAATAATTTATTATAGACTTGGCCAGCCACAGTATTTGGATTTGCCGCAGATCTCTGTATTTGATTTATAGTCTTAGTTTTAATAAGTGCAAATTCCTCTTCATCCCAACGTGGTTCAAGTAAGATCTCCTCAACAAGTTTCATTGTTTTTTCAAAATTTCGAGTTAGGGTATTGCCCCGAATCATTATGGACTCGTTCGAAGTACTCATGTTAATAGATGCCCCTAGCAACTCAATCTCCTCTTCCAATTCTTCAGGAGTTTTTGTAGCTGTTCCTTCCATCATAATATCAGTCATTAGATTTGCGACTCCATTTTTGGCTCGATCATCTAGCAAATGACCCCCTTGAATTATGAGGCTGAAATTTACGGTTGGAATTTCATTTTGCTCAATGCCAATCACTTTTATACCATTAGACAATTGAGCCGTCCAACTGGTAGGAATATTTAAAGCTGGTGGCGTTCCTTGTGCAGGTTCTATGGATCTATCAAAGTTTGATGGTGTTTTTACTATTTCCGAATTTGCATCTTCCACCTTTTTATCTATATTATCTTTAATTTCTTCCTCTACTATGGGAGCTTTCTCAGAATTAGCTGCAATCAATTCAATTTTTCCTTTAGGAACAAAACTAGTCATGATAAAAGGCTTTCCTTTTATATACTTTTCATATACGCGCATCACGTCTTCTTTTGTGACTTTTTTTATGTTTTCTATATCCTCTACAATAAAACCCGGGTCTCCAGCAAACACATTGTACTGCGCCAATTGAAACGATTTACCTAAAACACTACTTATGCCATTATAAAATTCCGTTTCTTGTCCGGCCTTAATTCTTTCTATATCACGGTCAGTAACTCCGGCTTTTTCAAACATGTCAAATGCCTCAAAAATAGCTGTTTCCACATCTTTCAAATTTTTATCATTATTTGCCGTAATAGTAATTTGAAACTCACCTGCTAATTCTTGAGAATTATTGTAAGCCTGTGTACTTGAGGTTAAATCTTTTTCTTTCACTAATACTTTATACAAAGGCGCTTTCTTACCACTAGAAAGTATCTCTCCTAAGAAATCTAAGGCATAGGCATCATCTGTATATTGCTGAATTGTTGGCCAGACAATATTTAACTGAGGAGCAGTCGCAAAGTTGTCTTCATGATAAAATCTTTTGGTTTCAGAAATTGTTATGGGTTGAGGTTCTAAACGTGTCACTTCTTGACGCCGTTTAATTTCTCCGAAATATTTTTCAATTAAAACTTTTGCTTCTTCTTTTTCAAAATCTCCAGCCAAAACTAAAGTAGCGTTATTTGGACCGTAAAATCTATCGTAGAACTCTTTTACATCATCAACTGTAGCATTTTGAAGGTCTTCTAACTCACCTATTACTTGCCAATTATAAGGATGACCTTCTGGATATAAATTTTTATCAAGTACCCAACCAGTGTGACCATAAGGATTATTATCTACTCGCTGTCTTTTTTCATTTTGAACGACTTCCTGCTGATTATAAAATGCAGACTCTGTTACGGTATTAATTAAGAAACCCATTCTATCACTCTCCATCCATAAAATTGTTTCTAAAGCATTTTTTGGAACAATTTCGTAATAAACCGTGCCATCTTTCCATGTACCTCCATTTAAGGTTCCGCCAGCATCTTGAATTTTTTTGAAAAATTGATCCTGTGGAATATTCTCAGATTCTTGAAACAACATATGCTCAAACAAATGAGCGAACCCAGTTCTGCCAGTTTTTTCTCTATTTGAACCAACACCATATTGAATGGCAATCGAGATTATTGGATCACTTTTATCTTGATGTAGTATAACATCCAGTCCATTTTCAAGTTCATATTTTTCAAATTCAACTGAAAGTTTTGCACTATCATCTGTTTTTAGATCACTAACGTCTTGACAACCAATCAAGGTTAGAAAACCAATAAAAAGAGTGATCAAATAGATTTGAAATAAAGGTGTAGATTTCATAATTATTATTTTTCTTAAAGATACAATTGAAGCTATGCTGAATGTCTTAAAAAATTGTTAAATGAGGAGCCTAGCTTGCTTATTAATGGTTCTAAAGTTTGTATTAATGTAGATATTCGAAACTTAGATAACTGACTTATATCATTTTTAATTTCATTCAAACTTTATAAAATTGAATTCTAAACAATTAATAAAAAATCATCCATTTACCAATGGGAGAATCAAAAGTAAATCATCTCGCAACTAAGGAAAGAAGAGTCACTTTTATAAAGCATCTTCTTAATGATATAAAGGCATTAGAGCTAATGCTCGAACAAAATTTGATTGAAAGTGANATTATTCGAATAGGTTCAGAACAAGAATTTTGTCTTGTAGATACAAATTGGCGACCCGCCAAAAATTGTGAATTAATTTTAAAAGAAATAGATGATCCCCATTTTGCAACAGAATTGGCACAATATAATTTAGAAATAAACTTAGATCCTATAGAATTAAAACCCGACTGCTTTCTTCAGATTGAGAAACAACTTAAGACTCTACTTGAAAAAGCAAAACTGGTTGCCAAAAAAAATGAAACGAAAGTTCTGCTCACAGGAATATTACCTACTATTAGCATGGATGAGTTAGAATTTGAATATATGACGCCTAATCCAAGGTATTGGGCTTTGAATGATAGATTGAAAGAGATAAAGGGTTCAGATTTTCAGTTACATATTAAGGGTGTAGATGAACTAACAATTTCACATGACTCAGTTCTTTTTGAAGCATGTAATACGAGCTTTCAAATGCATTTACAAATTAATCCCGACGATTTCATATCTAGCTATAATTGGGCACAGGCCATTTCAGGTCCGATTTTAGGCATATGCACAAACTCCCCGCTCCTATTAGGACGTGAGTTGTGGAGTGAAACCCGAATTGCACTCTTTCAACAAAGCATTGATTCACGTAAGACATCCAACTCACTTAAAGACCAGCAATCAAGAGTAAAGTTTGGCGTAAAGTGGGCATCAGGGTCGATTGCGGAATTGTTTAAAGATGACCTAGCTCAATTTAAAATTATTTTGTCAAAAGAAATTACGCAAGATTCATTGGAGGAATTAGATCAAGGTTCAATTCCAAAACTTCAGGCCCTTTGTTTAAACAATAGCACTATATATCGATGGAATCGCCCTTGTTATGGTATTATTAATGGAAAGGCACATGTGAGAATAGAAAACCGCTATATTCCTTCTGGCCCTTCTGTAGTTGATGAATTAGCCAACTTCGCATTATGGCTCGGATTAATGTTAGGGCGCCCTTTTAAATTTGACGATATGTCTAGTGTAATGGACTTTCGCGATATAAAGGCAAATTTCATAAAAGCTTCAATAATGGGTAAAGAAGCTGTTTTAAAATGGATGCAGAAAAATTATACCGTTCAAAAATTACTTGAAAAAGAATTATTACCAATGGCCTATGAAGGATTAAGAAAGGCTAATATTGATAACAAGGATATTGAATTCTTATTAGGAATTATAAAAAGTAGACTGAAACATCAATCCGGTTCTGAATGGATAATAAAAAACTATCGGATGTTGAAAGATAACGTTAAGAAAGATGACGCCTTAAGACTTTTAACTAGGGCAATCTATAAGAATCAAATAAATAATCTTCCCGTTCATAAGTGGCCACCTGTGAAAGCTGATGGATATCTCAAGGAAGTATCTCATCTCGTAGGCCACATAATGTCAACTCAATTATTCACAGTACAAGAAAACGACTTGGCTAGTTTAGCCACAAATTTGATGAAATGGAAAAACATCCATCACGTTCCTGTAGAAAATGAACAAGGGAAATTATCAGGATTACTTACTTGGACACATGTTCAAAAATTTAAAGAGAAAGAAGAAGAAAGTCATATTGTGGCTAATATTATGCAGAAAAAAGTAATTACAGTTCAGCCAGAAACTCATATATTTGATGCTATTTATACAATGAAAAAGCACAAAATAGGTTGTTTACCCGTACTTAAAAACAACGACTTAGTCGGGATTATTACTATAAAAGATGTAATTGAATTTGATAATGATTGAAGTATATAGTAAAGCTCTCGATAAATCTTTAAATGTAGAACGACTAATTGGAAGTTTAAGGGGAGAAGGCCGAGGCCCTACTTTAATATTTTTTGGAGGAATTCATGGAAATGAACCCGCTGGTGTATTTGCTCTTTGCAATATTTTAAAAAAATTAAAACAGAAAAAACTTTCATTTAAAGGAAATATATTTGCCATTTGTGGTAATCTTAATGCTTTAGCAAAAGGAATTAGATACAAAAAAGAGGACTTAAACAGACTTTGGACCAGTGAGAAAGTCTTAGCTCTTGAAAAGAAAACTAGGGCAGAGTTAAGTGAAGAAGAGATTGAGCAGCAAGAATTATATAGTCTAATTAATGACATCTTAAATCAAGAGGATGGGCCCTTCTACTTCTTCGATCTACATACAACTTCAAGTGAAACGATTCCTTTCATTACTGTAAATGATAGTCTTTTAAACCGAAAGTTTACAAAACAATATCCTGTGCCTATGATTCTTGGATTGGAAGAATTTCTCGAGGGCCCTCTTCTTAGTTTTATAAATGAATTAGGCTATGTATCTTTTGGATTTGAAAGTGGGCAGCATGACTCGCCCGCATCTATCAAAAATCATATTTCATTTATTTATCTATCACTTGTATTTAGCGGCTGCTTAAAAAGATCTCAAATTGAATATCAGAAACATTATAATCTCCTTTTCAAAGATTCATTAAGATCTCAACAGATATACGAAATATATTTACGACATGAAATTAAAGAATCTGAGGAATTTAAAATGGAGCCTGGCTTCATAAACTTTCAACCTATAAAACGAGGCCAAAAACTAGCAAAAAGTAATGAAAATATAATATTAGCGTCCGCGAGTGGAAGGATATTTATGCCATTATATCAAGGGAAAGGAAATGATGGATTTTTTGAAATTAGAAGTGTCCCAAAAGTATTTTTGAATTTATCATTAGTGTTGAGAAAATTTAAGTTCGATCACTTACTGCCTTTACTTCCAGGTGTTCGATGGGCTAGCTCTAAAAAGAATGAGTTGGTCGTGAACTTAAAAATAGCCCGCCTTTTTACAAGACAATTTTTCCACTTACTCGGATACCGAAGTAAGCAGTTAGACAAAGCACATTTAAGAGTAAAGAATCGGGAGGCAGCTTCTCGAAAAAATGAATATAAAAATACATCTTGGATGAATTAATAACAAATTCAAGCTATCCATTTCTAACTTACATTTTAAGATACAACAGCACAGGTAGAGTTCAAAATACTAAGCAATAATATTACCAAGCCTTTTTAAAGATTAGCCGTTACCGTAAAAGAGGGGCCATAAAAAACCATTCCAACATTTCCTTTCCAGGATTCTTTATCAACTTCAGCTTCTAAGTTTAAGTATTTATACTCTACACTTACTCCAAAATGTTCGAAAGCTTGATAACTTACACCAGGGTTAAGGTTCCATAAATTCCCAGAAATATTTGAAATAGATATCCCAAACCAATCAGCTCTGGCTGTAAATGCCCATTTCTCGGTTGGTGCCCAAAAATACCAAAAACCAATATTTGGCAATGGTAGTGCGGCATCAACTTTGCTTCTTTCAAAGCTCGCAGTACCGTTATTTATGGAAGCATAACCCTCGATAAATCCTTTTACTTTTACGACATGAAAACCAATACCTCCTCCAAGTTCATGCTTTTCACCTTTAGAGATTACCCTTCCAAAAAATATTTTGTATAAAGAAAATGCATATCCCCCTCTAATTCCGGCGGAAATATCAAAATCTTTGCCATTCCAATGTATATCGTCGCCAAATGTTACTGTCTTTGAAGTGGAAACGGAAAAATAATCAGCACTTACGGAATAGTTACGTGAAAACCTCCAGGTAAAATTAAATGTAAAGGAACTCTGAACTCCGTCCAACCCAAATCTTTTATCAAATGCTAATTCTTCACTTAAATCTGTATCTATAACTCCATCCGCTCGAAAGGTCATATTATTGAAAGGACTAAATAGTCCTGCACGAAACAAAAATTTATCTTTTAATATTGGATGTTGAACTGAAGTGGATTTTCCATCTATTTCCTGAGAATTCATTATTGATGAGCCCACAATAAAAATAAATACGAAGGTTATTATTCTTTTCATGATTTTAAAAATCTAACTTTTAGCTATATCAAAATTAAATTAATTTTTGGAGATAAATCGCTTTCATTCAAATTATAAATGATGCTTTTGGATAAAAATTTTCCACTGGCAGGATCCCAGTTTATGGGCTTACACTACATTAGCCAAACCACCCATCTCTGTCCAAACTCCTATACTGAATGGCTTCGGAAATATGATCGCTATTAATTCCACTGGCGCGCTTTTGCAAAGCGTGCCCATTTACCTAAGCATTTGTAATGCAGCTTACCACAAAGGTTCTACCCTAACCCTAGGTATTTCACAGTTCCCCTCTTCATATACACAATAGCTGCTATTAATCCAGTCCCTTTCATGATAAACAAATCGAGCGGCAACAGGATTGTAATGTATGTAATTTACTCTTTGTTCTATTTTTTTGAAAGTATCCAATAAAACTGGATGATATCCATCTTTCCAAAATTTATAGTTCACGCCTCTTTCAATCCGTTTTGCAGCAAAACTGAATTTCTTGAGTAACCATTGACGTCGGCTTTCAGGATATTCCTTTATTGCTTCAATAATTTTTTTAGATGTAAACTTTTTAAAATCTCTCATAACATCTTGTAGCGCCTCCCCTTCCGAAGTTACAATTAAATGTATATGGCTGGTCATATAAACAAAGGCATGTACCCGCAACCCTTTATTTTGAATACAATAGTTTAAAGATGTGTCTAGGATTTTAATATACTCTTGGCGGATAAATACATCAACCCAATCAACAACTGTTATTGTTATAAAGGTTGGTTGCGTTTTATCTAATACTTTGTATTTATGTGACATGAATTGAATAAATTAAAAAATGCATTGTAAATGCGAAATATAGATAGGCACGCTTTGCAAAAGCGCGCCAGCCTATAAAAATTTTCCACTGGCAGGGTCCCAGTTTATGGGCTTACACTACATTAGCCAAACCACCCATCTCTGTCCAAACTCCTATACTGAATGGCTTCGGAAATATGATCGCTATTAATTGTTTCAGAACCTTCCAAATCGGCTATCGTTCTGGCGACTTTTAGTATACGATCATAAGCTCTAGCCGAAAGATTTAATCGTTCCATAGCTGTTTTCAGAAGTTGTATCGAAGTTTCATTTAATTTACAATACTGACGAATTTGCTTCACTCCCATTTGGGCGTTATAATGAATACTTTCATATTCTTCGAATCGATGTGATTGAATTTCACGAGCCAGTGCTACGCGTTTTCTAATTGTTATACTAGATTCACCCTTTCTCTCTTCACTCAACTTTTCAAAAGGTACAGGTGTAACTTCAATATGGATATCGATTCTATCGAGTAACGGGCCTGAAATTTTGCTCAAATAGCGCTGCATTTCAGCGGGGGAAGATGTGACGGGCGCATCAGGATCGTTAAAATATCCACTCGGACTGGGATTCATACTTGCTACCAACATAAAACTTGATGGGTAGGTTACTGTAAATTTAGCTCTGGAAATTGTAACCTCCCTGTCTTCTAGAGGTTGCCGTAAGACTTCCAAGACCCCACGCTTAAACTCTGGTAGTTCATCCAAAAATAAAACTCCATTATGTGCCAGAGAAATCTCTCCAGGTTGAGGATATTGACCCCCTCCAACAAGTGCCACATCACTTATCGTATGATGGGGACTTCGGAAAGGTCTTGATGTCATAATCCCCCCTTTGTTCATAGTTCGACCCGCTACGCTATGAATTTTAGTTGTTTCCAAAGATTCTTGTAGTGACATTGGCGGAAGTATACTAGAAAGCCTTTTGGCAAGCATCGTTTTTCCAGATCCAGGTGGACCAATCAGAATAATATTATGACCCCCGGCTGCAGCTATTTCCATACAGCGTTTGATGGATTCCTGACCTTTTACATCGGCAAAATCAAATTCAGGGTTAGATAAATGTTCGTAAAATTCGGCTTCCATGTCTACAATGGTTTCTTCAAGAGGAATTTCTTCATTAAAAAACGCAATAACTTCCTTGATACTCTCTACCCCATAAACTGCAATACCTTCAACAATAGCAGCTTCTTTTGCATTCTGCTTCGGAAGAATGAATCCTTTAAAACCTTCTTGATTTGCTTTTATTGCAATTGGTAAGGCACCACGAATGGGTTGTAGACTTCCATCTAAAGAAAGCTCGCCCATAATAATATAATCTTCTAAGGGATGTTGCTGCTCAATCTGGGAAGTTGCAACAAGAATTCCCATGGCCAAGGTGAGATCGTAGGCAGACCCTTCTTTCCTCAAATCTGCTGGAGACATATTTAAAATCAATTTTTTACCCGGAATTCTATAACCATTATTTTGAAGTGCGGCGGCAATTCGGTAATTACTTTCTTTAATGGCATTATCGGGTAAACCAACAAGATGATAACCTATTCCATTATCAACATTTACTTCAACCGTAATAGTGGTGGCTTCGACACCAAACACAGCACTCCCATGCACTTTTGTTAGCATATATTACAAGAATAATGGGAGTTGATGCGGATTGTGAAGTTACTAATATAAGAATAAAACCTTCGCCAAATGGCAAAGGTTTTTTATAAGATTTTTATTGAGTACAGTGTTACTTCAACCTATTAAGAAGACTATTTGTTGACGTATTGGTCATACTTTGCTCATTTTCAATTGCATTGAGAGTCGCCATTCCAATTTTCTTACCTAATTCCACTCCCCATTGATCATAGCTAAAAATATTCCAGACAATTCCCTGTACAAACAACTTATGCTCATAAAGTGCAATTAGACCTCCCAAGTTCTTAGGAGTTAACTTTTTAATTAAAAGTGTGTTTGTAGGTTTATTACCTTCAAATCTTCTAAAATTCGTTGGCACCTCAATTCCATCAGTGCCTTGAAGTAAAGCTTCAGTTTGTGCTATGAAATTTGACATTAGTTTATTTTGATGGTCAATATCGCCATAAAGTGATTCAGAAAAACCAATAAAATCGGTTGGAATAATTTTAGTTCCTTGATGAATTAGCTGAAAAAAAGCGTGCTGTGCATTGGTTCCGGTACTCCCCCATATAATGGTTCCAGTTTCGTAGTCTACAGAATCTCCATTTCTATCAACACTTTTGCCATTACTCTCCATTATCGCCTGCTGCAAATATGGAACAAGTTTCGATAAATATTGTGAATAAGGGATAACGGCTTCGGTTTCTGACATAAAAAAGTTATTGTACCAAACAGATATTAAAGCCAGTATCACTGGTATATTCTCTGAAAACTCTGAGTCTTTAAAATGTTTATCCATTTCGTTCGCGCCCTTAAGTAATGCCTCAAAGTTTGTATATCCAATGGCACAGCATGTAGAAAGTCCAACGGCGCTCCAAAGGGAGAATCTTCCACCAACCCAATCCCACATAGGGAAAATGTTTTCTGAAGCAATTCCAAAGTCCTTAACTGCTCCCAAATTAGTTGAAACAGCCGCGAAATGTTTTGGAATATCACTTTCTGAAGCTTCTTGCAAAAACCAATTTCTAATAGTATTTGCATTTGTTAAAGTCTCCTGAGTTGTAAATGTTTTTGAAACAATAATAAATAGTGTTGTTTCTCGATCAAGCTGCTTCAATACTTCCATTACATGATCCCCATCCACATTGGAGACATAATGAAGATTTAAATGATTTTTGTAATATTTTAAAGCTTCGGTTACCATATCTGGCCCTAAATCACTACCTCCAATACCAATATTTACAATAGTGGTAATGGCCTTTCCTGTATATCCCTTCCAATTCCCACTTATAAGCTCCTCGGAAAAAAGCTCCATTTTTAAAAGCGTTTCCTTAACCTCCGGCTTCATTTTAGAAAAATCACGAAGTGAGGTATGAAGTACTGCTCTATTTTCCGTTTGATTAATCAACTTCCCAGAATATTGCTGTTCTATTGCCTCTTTCAATTTAACTTCTTCAGCTAAATTTAATAACAATGAAAGTGTTTCAGAAGTAATTCTATTCTTTGAATAATCGATATAAAAATCTTGCCAATCAATACTCATGCGATCTGCACGTTGTTCATCGTTAGCAAACAAATCTGACATTTTCACATTTTGTATTTCTTCAAAATGCTTAGTGAGCAATCGCCATGTTTTTGTGGTAGTAGGATTTATAGACGGTAGACTCATTTTTGTAGTATTTTTATATTTTCAGAGTTGCCCCAAATCTTTTAATTAACAGAAGAATTAATCAAAAGGAATTTAAAAGTTGAATTCGTAAACCAAGAGTTTTTATAAAGAATTAAATTCGTGTTTTGTAATTTTAGTGAAACAAATCGATCCAATTAAGATCAATTTCATATACATTTCTTTCTCTACTTTAATTCTAAATTTACTATTTATTCAATTTATGAGTTTTATAATATTCGATTAATCCATCAATCGGTCTTCGAATAACCTTCCCTAACTCTAAATTATAAGGTTTCATGCTGTCACGAATTATATCTTGTGAAAAGTGAGCAATTGATCCTATGAAATGTATTGGAACATTTTGACACTCCTTATAACATAGAATACGTAATTCAATAAACTTTGTCATTCCTTCGCTAATAAGCTTATAAAAGTATCCATTAACTTCTTCACTGGTAAAAATAAATTCCGCGAACGAAGCCAGATACATATTTGGATTTGGTCGTTTATATAAATTTAATTTAATCTCATCTGGATCTAGATTGAAACGCTTTTCGAATTCTACAATTAGCTCACTTGGCATTTTTTTATAAAAATAATCCCGAATCAATCTTTTCCCAAAGTAATTTCCACTGGCTTCATCCATCAACGTATATCCTAAAGACTCAACACTGGCAAAAATATTGGTACCATCAAAATAACAACTATTAGAACCAGTCCCTAAAATACATACTATACCTGGCTCGGTTGTTGCCGCATAGACCGCTGCAACAGTATCTTCATTCACAGACACTCTAGCGTTCGGAAATACGTTGTTTAACACACTTAACAAAAGTGTTGCGGGCGATTTGGTACCACAGCCAGCACCATAGAAATCTACCGCCTCAATTTTTTCAAAAAGTGCTTCAAAATCTGCATTAGATCTAATTCGGTTATACAATTCTTCCTCAGAAACTACAGCCGGATTTAAACCTGCCGTTCTTGTTTTTAGAACAACTTCTCCTTTTGCATCTAATAAGATCCAGTCACATTTAGTGGAACCACCGTCTGTAATTAATATCATAGTGTTAAACCGTTGCGATATGAGCCGCTAAATCAACTAATTTTGATGAATAAGCATACTCATTATCATACCAAGCCACTAACTTAAAGAAATTA
>BS_KBA_SWE02_21mDRAFT_10000178_pt1 | contig 22409 bp, 16 predicted proteins | sample BalSeasSWE02_21m_FD_9196 | JGI IMG/M metagenome (IMG submission 9196)
GTTTTAAACATTCTTATAACAGTTTCTCAAGTTATTGGAGGAATTGTTTCAGGAAGCCTTGCCTTATTATCAGATGCACTACATAATTTTAGTGATGTAGTTTCTTTAGTTATAAGCTATATAGCTGATAGCTATTCAAAGAAGGAAGCCTCTTCAGATAAGACATTCGGTTACAAACGAGCCGAAATTATTGCGGCATTTGTTAATGCTTCTTCATTAATTATTGTGGCTTTTTATTTAATTTATGAAGCTATAATTCGGTTTATAACTCCTCATGAAATTAAAAGTGGAATAGTAATTTGGCTTGCGCTTTTAGGAATCATTGCGAATGGATTAAGTGTATTGTTACTTCATAAAGATTCAAAGGAAAATATGAATATGCGTTCAGCATATTTACATTTGTTAACAGATATGGCGGCATCTATTGCAGTAATGATAGGGGGAATTTTGATGAAATTTTATAGTTGGTATTGGGTAGATAGTCTTTTAACAGTAATTATTGCGATTTACTTATTATTTATGGGATATGATCTTTTAAAAAAATCATTTAAAGTACTAATGTTATTTACTCCTGAAGACATAGATATAGAAAAAATAAGTGCTGCTATAACCAGATTTCCTGAAATTAAAAATGTACACCACATGCATGTTTGGCAACTTAACGAAACAGAAATACATCTAGAAGCCCATGCAGAAGTTTATGAAAATATAACCATTTCAGAATTTGATGATATTTTGGATAAAGTTGAGGAGTTGCTTCATTTGGAGTTTAGAATAAATCATGTAAATATTCAACCCGAATATAATAAAAGTGATCCAAAGGATATTATCGTTCAAGACTAATAAGGATGGAGATTACAATAAAAACATTTGCAGAGCTAACCGTTTTCGAATTATATGATTTATTGCAATTACGCAGTGAAATATTTGTTGTTGAACAAGATTGTGTTTATCAAGATTTGGACGGAAAAGACGTTTATGCCCTTCATATACTTGGAAAAAAAAACGGAAAGATAATTGCGTATACACGATGTTTTAAGCCAGGCGTGTATTTTGCCGAAGCCTCAATTGGCAGGGTAATAGTAGACGCTAAACAACGTAAATACCGGTATGGACACGATATCATGAATGCATCAATTGAAGCTATAAAAGACCGTTATAATTCGGATTCTATAAAAATTTCAGCCCAATCATATCTTATTAAATTCTATGAATCTCACGGGTTCCATACGGCGGGGAAAGAATATTTAGAAGATGGGATACCTCATACTGAGATGATTAAAGGCTGTTAATTTTTATTAAATTAAATACTTTAATAGCCACATTTTTATCTTAGTATTTTTTGATACCTTTTTTCATCATTTAACACATTAATAGCCTCGAGAATTTCTGGATTGTTTTCTACTTGATAAGTATGCAAACCCTCTAGATAAAAATATCTTTTCAGGATTTCATCAGTCAACAATGACATTATTTCTGCCTTTTTAGAAATTATTGCCTCATCTTTTGCGTTGTCAATCGCGGACATTAATTGACTATAACTAGCAGTAATTTTCGACGCTAGATTATCATCTTCAGCATGACGCAAAGCTTCTGCGAATACTTTTTCTGTTTCTGTTTCATATTGGAAGTTATTATCCTTCAGAAATTGTAGAAAATCTTGAAAATCCTTATCACTTAGTTTAAACCCTCTTGAAGTTGACATTTCATGAGAATAATAGTACTTGGTAGCAAAGTCAAAAATAGCATCATCCTTAAGAAGGGCAGTGGTTACCGGGCTAAATTCAGCAGTTTTTAGTTCAATGTCGGGTAAAATACCACCACCATCAAAAACCGTTCTTCCTCCTTTCGTTTTAAATGAATTATATTCTTTTGCGTCTTTTCTTACTGGATCACCATTCTCATCTCTGTTCCAATAATCTAATGCTTGAATACATCTTCCACTAGGAGTGTAATATCTCGAAATAGTCACCTTTAACTGAGTTCCATATGTTAATTTCTTAGGTCTCTGTACCAATCCCTTTCCGAAACTACGAGCCCCAATAATAACAGCGCGATCCAAATCTTGCAACCCTCCTGAAACTATTTCACTTGCCGAAGCACTACGACCATTTACTAAAACCACTAATGGTATTTCAGTATCTACAGGTTCCTTTGCGGTTTTATAAGTTTTATTGTATTTTTCAATTACAGATTTGGTCGTTGTAATTACTTCTCCTTTTGGCACAAATAAATTTACGACATCAATAGCCTCATTTAATAAACCACCAGGATTTCCACGTAAATCTAGAATGATTTTTTTAGCCCCTTGGTTTTTTAATGAATTAAGCGCGGCTTTAGTTTCTATGGTTGTTTTACGGTTGAATTTAGTAAGAACGATATATCCTATATCTGTATTGATAAGTTTAAAAAAGGGGACAGCTTTAACATCAATTGCATCTCTAGTAAGTGAGGTAGAACTTGTCTTCCCTTGGCGCACATAAGTAATTTCAACCTTTGAGCCAGGAGAACCTTTTAGTAGTTCTCCTGCGTCATCTTCAAAATTGGAAACAGTTATATCTCCTATTTTAATAATTTCATCTCCTGCTTTCAGTCCAGCCTTATCTGCCGGATAATCCTTGTAAGGTTCGAGAATGATAATTTTTTTATCTTTTGTTTTGGCTGTTGCCCCAATTCCAGTATATACTCCCGAATTGTTAATACGAGCATCTTCTACCTGCTGTTCGTTCCAATACATTGTATAAGGGTCTAAGTCTTCAAGCATACCTTTTATGGCCTTATCCATTAGGATCGCAGGAGTTACCTCATCGACATAGTTCATGTTTAGTTCTTTGTATAGCGTTGTGAAAATTTCAATTTGTTTTGCGATTTCAAAGAAATCACTTTTAAAACCAACAGTTATAAGTAGAACTCCAATGGCAATGAAGGGAATTATAATTTTCTTTTTCATAATTTCTTAAAGTATTTCGCGAAACTGATTCTTCAATTTTTTAAGTAACTCGGGTATTGCTTTTTCAAATTGTTCATATTGTGGTTTATCTTTACCAATGTATAAAAATAATAGAGCAAAACACTTACAATTATTCGCTGTTAACAATTGTTTGTGATGCCTGTAAGATTCTCGAATTTGCCGTTTTATGCGGTTTCGGACAACCGCCGATTTGAAATTCCGCTTTGGAACTGCAAAAGCAGCTTGAGTTGTAATCAATGAATCCTCGGTAATAAATAGCATTTTTAGAGGAAATGCCGTAATCGATTTCCCTTCTGTAAATAGCTGTTCTATAGTTTTCGAACTTTTTAATTTTTCAGATTTAGGGAATCGTAAATTCATCTAGTAAAAGTACAATAATATCATATAAAAAATTCCGGCTCTCTTCAAATCAGAGTTTATTGAAGAAATGATAAGTGTTCAATTAATTACTGAAAATATTATCATCTGGATTGATATCGGCCATTCTTTTACTTGGATCAATAGCTATGGTCTTTACTTTTTTACCGTTATTAATTTCAAATACATATTCGGGATTTGCCCATGTCCAATTGCTTAATACAATTCTCGATACATTGGATGGTGGATTTGGTTTTTCACCTCTCATCATTCGTAATGGGATGTAATATGATTCTTCAGAGCCGTCTTCATAGATAACATTAAGGTCTATTGGCATTGGCATTAAACCAATTCGGGCTAGAGTAATTTGTATGTTTGTGCCATTCGAAACAACACTCTTAATTTCATAATCTATAGTATTAGTTGTTTGCGTCCAATCCATTAAATACCAACCCAACTCAAGGCCTGAAACTTTTTCAGCCGTACGAATAAAATCGTTTGGTGTTGGGTGTTTAAAGGCAAAATCTGAGAAATAACGTTTAAGTGTTTTTTTCAAATTAGCAACACCAATTACATATTCCAATTGATACAAGAAGACAGCGCCTTTGTTGTACGCGCTAGCACTATAGGCACGGTTGCTTGCATACCTATCTGAGTGAGTAGTTTGAGGCTGTTCTTTTCCGCTTTTTACAAGATTAAAGTACCCTCTGTAAGAGTCATCGTGCGGATTTGATTTTCCTTCCTTCATAATAATATTCATGGCTTCATGCGAAATATAGGAGGTAAACCCTTCATCCATCCACCCATGTTTTAATTCATTTGTTGCCAATAAAAATTGAAACCAAATATGGGCTAACTCATGAGCTGTAGTCCCAACCAAGCTCCCGAATTTTCTATTTCCAGTAATTAAGGTACACATAGCGTACTCCATGCCTCCATCACCTCCTTGAATTACAGAATATTGTTTATAAGGATAAGCACCAAGATTTTCATTGTAAAAGACCATCATTTCTGCCGTTTTTGGCTGAAGATTTTTCCAATTATCATTAAATTCTGGGTTGTTTTTATAGAAAAAATGTAGCTCAACTCCGTTTGGGCCCGGATAGGTATCATGAATATAATTTGTGTCGGCTGCCCAAGTAAAATCATGGACATTTGGAGCGGTAAAATGCCAAGTGTATTTCCCATTTTTCGATTTAATTGATTCTTGGTTAGTCGATGAATAACCGTGGCCAATTTCTGAAGGATTCACTAAATATCCAGTACCCCCAATAGTATAATTTTTATCGATAGTAATTTGGACATCAAAATCACCCCAAACCCCAAAAAATTCTCTCCCTATATACGGATCGGCATGCCACCCTTCAAAATCATATTCAGCTAGTTTTGGATACCATTGGGCCATTGAAAAGGCAATCCCTTCGGCATTATCTCTACCATTACGACGTATCTGAACGGGTATTTGAGCGTCCCAATCCATTAAGAGAAGAGTGCTTTGTCTAGGCAAAATAGGCTGGTTAAGTGAAACTTCAAGTATTGTTCCAACAACTTTGTATTCAACTACAGAGCCGTCTTGGCTAAGACTATTTGGTTTTATAAAACCAATTTCTGAAGGGGATAATTTAGAAATTCGATCTGTAACGCGATAATCTGAGTCTTCAAGTGATTGAGAACGAACGTCCATTTCACTTCCTGGCTGAAAAGCGTTTAAATACAAATGATAAAAAATTCTATTTAACGTATCTGGAGAATTATTAGTGTATTTTAATTCCTGTTTTCCATGATATCGATATGTATTAACATCCATGTCAATTTCCATTTTATAATCCACTTTTTGTTGCCAATATACAGTATTATTTTGTGCCGAAACAGATGTAACTAATACAATTGCAATCAATCCATTCAAAGAAATATTCATTTAAACTATTTTTAAAATTAATGGCTAGCCAAGAGAATTTTTAATAATGGTTTACCAACTACTTTGACATTTTATCTGCCATAATTAAAGCATTGTATAGATTCACCATTTTACCAGATTTAGAGATATTAGAAAAGGATTCTTGATCCGTTTCTTCACCCCCTAAAATAACTTGGGTATTTGACGACAAACCACTTTCCATTAGGATTTGTTTTACTTGATTGGCTGAAAGTGCGGGGTATTGTGACCATATTACTGCAGCAACACCAGCAACTTCTGGCGCTGCCATAGACGTACCTTGCATGTATTCATAGGTGTTTAATGGAGTTGTAGACCAAATTTTCACTCCTGGAGCAAAGACATCTACATTAGAGCGACCATAGTTCGAAAAATCAGCTACCAATTCTCCCCCATATTTAATATTAAGAGCTCCAATTGTAATAAAAGTATTACCCATTTCTGGTCCAGTCCCTTCCTGATCGTTAGGATATACTTGTTTTAAATCTAGGTTTAATCCTTCATTTCCGGCTGCGTTTACAATGAGCACATCTTTTGAGGAGGCATATTTGATTGCGTCCCATACCCATTCAGGATGAGTAGAATAATATTTTCCAAAGCTTGTATTTAGAACTTTAGCGCCGTTATCTACGGCATAACGAATTGCAAGAGCAACATCTTTATCATATTCGTCACCATCTGGAACAGCACGTAAAACCATAATTTCTACGTTATTTGCCACTCCATTCATTCCAATGCCGTTATCGCGTTGGGCAGCTATAATCCCCGAAACGTGAGTGCCGTGCTTAACATTTTCCTTTGTAGGATCAGGCCCGTCAACATCGTTGTCTCCATAATATTTATCATTAATATCGTCGGGATTATCTTTTAAAATACCTCTAAAATCTTTATCAAGGCTAAAGTGCGTGTTCAGTCTTCCTCCAAAATAAGCAATACCTCCCTCCAGCTGTTTTAAAACATCAGGAACCGTATCAGCGTAAGTTAGCATTTGCGTTAAACCAGCTATTTGTTGTTGCTCCGTTTCAGTAGGGTTTGCAATAGCAGCTAACTCTTCAGAAGTATAATTTTCTTTTCCCAATTTCTTAGATATGGCATCATGTGCCGGTTTTACCTGAGACAAGATTTGCTCATACCTCGCCATATTGTTTTTTGCTTCTGGGACTTCTTTTTCATATTCTGCTAAAGCATTTTTATATATTTCATATTCTGCCCGATCTGATGCCCCAATAGACCCTTCATTTTTTCCTTCAAATTTTGGCCCTAAGGCTCGAATATATCTAACATATTCAAGGTTTTCACCTAGAATATCACCAAGAAAATTCCATCCATGAATGTCATCTATATAACCATTCTTGTCGTCATCAATTCCATTGTTGGCAATTTCATTCTTGTTGGTCCAAATTACATTTTTAAGATCTTCATGTTCAATGTCTACTCCACTATCGATAACCGCAACGATAACTTTTTGGCCTTTCTTATTTTTAATAATTTCTGAGTAAGCTCGCTCAACACTCATCCCTGGGATGGTGTCAAGAACTAAATCTTTAGCACTCCAACTTTTAGATTGGACCTCTGTTAAATTAGCCGCTTTAATAGGACGGGTATCAATATTTTGAATTGGAGTTGAAATAATAGGCGCACTACCACAACTACTAATAATAATGGCTGAAGCCAATAAAATAGAAATTTTTAGAATTTTCATAAGTATACTAATTAATTTAAAGTTCGTTAAAAGTAAATCGTTCGTTAAGGCGAACCCCTTTTTCTGTGTGTTTTACTGTGATTAATTGATTGTGAGCATCGTGCTCTAAAAATAGGTAATAGTTATTATCGGCCGCTTTATTTAGGACCGCTTCCTTCTCGGGCATTGTTAATAATGGTCTAGTATCATAACCCATAACAAAAGGAAGAGGTATATGTCCAGCCGTTGGCAGTAAATCGGCCATAAATATTATTGTCTTTCCATTATAATTAATGTGGGGAATCATTTGTTTTTCAGTATGTCCATCTGCAAAAAAGATTTCAAAGTCAAGCTCTTTAGCTTCTGAAAAATCATGTCTATTCGGATTATTTAATGAAAAAGCTGATGATGGACCATTAACAAATTTTAGTTGTCCACTTTCCTGCATCGGCAAAATGTTCTCCTTTAAAAATGAAGCTTGTTCTCTGCGATTCGGGTTTGTGGCCCAACTCCAATGAAGTTCATTGCTCCAAAAGGTCGCATTCTTAAAAGCAGGTTCGTAAGTAGTTTTGTCTTTATTCCATTGTATACTTCCTCCGCAATGGTCAAAATGAAGATGTGTCATAAAAACGTCTGTGATATCATCGGGGTGGAAGCCATGCTTTTTTAAAGAATCATTTAAATTAAATTCTCCCCATGGAAAGTAGTAACTAAAGAATTTATCGCTTTGTTTGTTGCCCATTCCGGTATCAATAAGTGTTAATCGATTACCGTTTTCAATGAGTAAGCATCGGGCAGCAATATCAATCATATTATTGCTGTCGGCAGGATTGGTTTTACTCCAAAGGGATTTAGGCACTACACCAAACATAGCTCCACCATCGAGTTTAAAATTACCAGCTTCAATAGAATATAGCCTCATCAGCGCGCAAAGTAATAAATTGCATTAAAAAATCTTTAAATGTTAAGAAATTATTATGACTCTAATTTAAAACGAACATTTTCTGCACTTTCCTTAGTGCCAACTAGGGTTACAATATCGCCTAGTCTAAGTCGTGTATAACCGTGTGAGATAATAACCTGCCCCTTGCGAACTACAGAAAGTACAATGATATCTGTTGGGAAACGTAAGTCACGGAGGGTCATACCATGAATGTCTTTATTTCTAATTTCAACATCAATAGAGTCTTGGTTTTTGTCCAAGCCTAATAAAATAGAAGTTGCATTAGGAGATCTCACAAAATGATCTAGTAAATTAATCATTGCTAGTGAAGGATCTATAATTCTAACGCCAAGTTTGTTAAATCTTTCTAAGAAACTTCGAGTACCATTAAATCTAACAATAATATCTTTTGTACCAATTTGTTCGTAAACCAATTCAGAAATTCTTAAGTTTTCTGCATCAGACATTAAGCACACAATGACATCGGCATTTTCTAATTTTAAACTTTTAATGGTAGCTAAGGAGATGTCTTTTATTGAAACCACTTCAAATGCACCATTATTAGCTTTAATCTCTTCAGAAATAGAAACGATTTTGGGAATCCAATTATTTTGCTTTAAAGACATAGCTAAGGCAATGGAGTGATTTTCTAATCCAAAAATAACAGCATCTTTAATCCCGTCATAGTCTGGAGTTTTGTGTTTCAAACGACTCTCACCCACAAAATTAATTGCCATTTTAAACAGTGGGGGCCCAACGAGTTGGTTAATTACAATGATGGCAATAACGATTGTTTCAAATTCATGACCCCAAGGAGGGAATTCAGTGGCGATTATGGTTGTTAAACCTAAGGCAACTCCCGCCTGCGTAACATAGGGCATCCAAGAAATAAAGGTGTATTTTTTAGTGTCTTTGGCAGCAACAACACCAAAAATCCCCCCAAAAAACATGGTTACTATTCTAAGGCCAAATAAAGCGATTGCTATCCAAAACACGTCTACTAATGTTTGGAAGGACAATGAAGCCCCAGTAAGTGTAAAAAAGACAATATATATTATAGGGCTTATTTCTTTTAAGAGTTCAATAAATTCAATCCTATTTTTACTGTAATTAGTTATTACAAAACTTCCAATGATACAAATTAGCAAAGGCTCTAAAACAATCTGGTGATGAAATATGTTTTCGGTGTTGGCCTTTATCAAACCTGCAAATAAATAGACTCCATACCCTAATAATGTAATAGCGATAGCTTTAATATGTCTATTGATTTTTAGGGACAGAGGTATTTGAAGAATTTTTCCTAATGCTATTCCAATACCAAAAGAAAGGGACAAATCTATAATTAGAAACAGTAAAAAAATGAATCCTAACTCCTCTCCATTAATAACTGCTTTTGCAATTGAAAAGCAAACGGCAAAAAGGATAATCACTAAAACATCTTTTATCACGGTAACCCCCATAACTGTTTTAGTAAAAGGGCCATTGGCTCTTAATTCATTAATAACAGCAATGGCAGAGGAAGGGGAACGTGCAACAAAAATAACACCAAATAGTAGAGCGATAACAAGCTTAATTTCTGAAGAGAACTTAGCCATAAAGGGAATGTACGAGGCCAGATAAAAAATAACGAAAGAGCTTACCGTAAACGTAATGACTATCTGGCCAATTGTCATCCATTTAATGCTCTTGATTCTGCTTCTTAATTCCTTTAGATAAAGTTCAGAACCAGCAGAAAATGCAATAATTGCCAATGCAATATCATTTAAGAAATTAAGTCTTGGCAGTGAATTCTCTGGAATAAAGTTTAAAACAGAAGACCCAGCAATGATTCCTGTAATAATTAATCCAGTTATTAAAGGAAATTTAATTTTTTGAAAAACCTTAGCTATTTCATGGCCCGCAATGGCCACAACTGCAAAACCTATTAAAATAACAATAAATTGGATATTCATTTTGGAGCTAGGTATTTTCTAATTAGCTTTAAATATATAAAACCATTTCTGCTAGCGCAACATTAATTGAGTATTAGGATTAATTATTCAGATAGATCATTGATTATTAATTAGTAATTTAACCCAAAATTATAAATATGCTGGAATTAGCTGGAATTGTGATCTTAGGAATAATTGCGCAATGGTTTGCGTGGAAATTTAAAATTCCCGCCATTTTACCACTTATTCTGATTGGCCTTTTTGTTGGACCAATTTCAACATTGTTGACTGATGATGGGGGGCAGTGGATACGCCCTATATGGGATGGTAAAAATGGCTTGTTCCCAGGAGAAAATCTATTTTATTTCGTTTCGCTTGCCATTGGGATTATACTTTTTGAGGGAGGGCTTACTCTAAAAAGAGATGAGATTTCTAAAGTCGGTCCGGTTATTGGAAAATTAATTAGTCTTGGAGCATTAATAACTTTTATTGGCGCAGGTATAGCCGCTCATTATGTATTTGGGTTGAGTTGGAAGATTTCTTTTCTGTTTTCTGCTTTAATAATTGTAACAGGACCGACAGTAATTACCCCTATTTTGCGTAATATTCCGTTAAAGAAGGATGTTTCGGCAGTTTTAAAATGGGAAAGCATTTTAATTGATCCTATAGGCGCTTTAGCAGCAGTCCTAGTGTTTGAATTTATAAACATTGGAGTGGCAGATGAAGGCTATCCAAAGGAAGCAATACTTGACTTTGGTAAGATTATTTTAATTGGCTTTGCTTTTGGAATTTCGGGAGGATTTATTCTATTTCAGGCGGTTAAAAGGAAATTCATTCCGCACTATTTATTAAACGTAGTGTCACTATCCATAGTGTTGATGGTATTTGTCTTGAGCGACCAGTTTGCAGATGAATCTGGATTATTGGCTGTTGTTGTTATGGGATTATTTTTAGGAAATAGTGACCTCCCCAGCCTGAAAGAGTTATTATATTTTAAGGAATCATTAAGCCTTCTTCTTATCTCCATTTTATTCATTTTGCTTGCGGCTAATATTAGTCTTGATGATTTAATGCTGGTCTTTAATTGGCAAACTGCTATTTTGCTCGCAATTGTTATTTTGATTTTACGTCCGCTGAGTGTATTTGTTAGTACCGCCGGATCTTCTTTGAAGTTGAATGAAAAATTATTTATTAGTTGGGTTGGGCCCAGAGGAATAGTTGCCGCGGGTATAGCTTCGTTGTTTGGCACTAGATTAGTACTTCGTGGTGAGCCAGGGGCAGAATATATAACTCCTCTTGTTTTTGCGGTTGTACTAATTACGGTTTTATTAAATGCAACAACAGCTCGATATTTTGCCAAGGTAGTTGGGGTTTTCTTAAAAACATCTGATGGTATCCTAGTTGTGGGCGCATCCAAAGTTTCTCGACTAATAGCGAGGTATCTTCAAAAAAATAAACGCCGAGTGGTGTTAGTAGATACCAATGAGCGTAATATTTCTAAAGCAAAAGAATTGGGTCTTGAAGCAAATATAGGCAATGTATATTCAGAGGATTTGATGGATGATATTGAGCTTAGCGATGTGGGGTATTTATTGGCAATGACTGGTAATGATGAAATAAATAGGCAGGCTATTAATCGCTTCGGAAAGCAATTTGGAGAAACGGGTATTTTTAGATTAATGACTTCTGAAGAATTAAAAAATGAGACAAATCTTTCTTCAAGGGAACTATTCTCATATACCCATGATTATATTAAATTTACAGAAGTTGTAAATGATTTTCCTTCAATTCAGGAGATTCCGGTAGATTCGCATAAACAATTTATGAAATTGCTTAGTATTATCGAAGAAGATGATAATACAATTGCTCTTTTTTTAAAATCGCCCACTGGGTTTTTGGATATTATTAGCACTCCTTTGGATATGGAAGTTCTTAAAGATTCCAATTTGGTTTATATTGGTAGACCTTTGGATTTTGAAGATGTAATGAATATTACAAATAGACGAGAAAGAAAAAATTTAAAAAATAAAAAATAGCTTTACTCGTTTTCTTTTACAGAATATCACATTATGATTAAAACCAAAACTTTCTTTTATACAATTAGTTTAATGCTCTTTCTTTTTTCGTGTAAAAAGGATGAAGGCTCGACATGTGTATTCTGTAACTCGCCTCAAACTGTTACTTTTGAGGTTTGCGAGGAAAGCGACGGCACCGCTTCCGTAAATGGAGAAGGCACTGGAACAGCTTATGATGTTTATATAAACGGTCTTGAAGCCGCAGGCACTACTTGCGGAAATTAATCATTAAGTTTAAGTACCGCCATAAATGCTTCCTGAGGAATTTCAACATTCCCTACAAGCCTCATACGTTTCTTTCCTTTTTTCTGTTTTTCCAATAATTTTCGTTTACGTGAAATATCTCCACCATAGCATTTTGCGGTAACATCTTTTCGTAAAGCCTTAACAGTCTCTCTCGAGATAATTTTAGCGCCAATTGCTGCTTGAATAGGGATATCGAACTGCTGTCTTGGAATCAATTGACGTAACTTTTCACACATTTTTTTGCCAATCTCGTAGGCGTTATCCTTATGCAATAAAGAGGAAAGCGCATCAACAATGTTCCCATTAAGCAGAACATCTACTTTTACCAATTGAGAAGTGCGCAGTCCAATAGGAGAATAATCGAATGACGCATATCCTTTTGAAACGGTTTTTAAGCGATCATAAAAATCGAAAACAATTTCTGCTAGTGGCATATCAAATGTAAGTTCAACTCTTTCTGTTGTTAAATAAGTTTGATTTGTTATTACCCCGCGTTTTTCTATACACAAAGACATTACGTTCCCCACAAAATCTGATTTGGTAATAATAGTAGCTTTGATGTAAGGCTCTTCAACACGATTTAAGGAGGACGGTTCAGGTAAGTCGGTAGGATTATTTACTAAAATAGGAGTGTCCGGATTTTTATGGGTATAAGCCAAATACGAAACATTGGGAACCGTAGTAATAACAGTCATGTCAAATTCTCGTTCTAAACGCTCTTGAATAATTTCCAAATGCAACATTCCTAAAAACCCACAACGAAAACCAAATCCAAGTGCAGCAGAGCTTTCAGGCTGGAAAACCAGAGAGGCATCATTTAACTGTAGTTTTTCCATAGAATTTCTAAGTTCTTCATACTCATCTGTGTCTACAGGATAAATACCCGCAAACACCATTGGTTTTACGTCCTCAAAACCTGCAACCATATTTGTGGTTGGATTTTTAGAGTCTGTAATAGTATCCCCAACTTTTACCTCTTTAGCTTCTTTAATCCCCGTAATAAGGTAGCCCACATCTCCTGCTTTAACCGAACTCCTAGGCTGTTGTTTAAGTTTAAGAGTTCCAACTTCATCTGCAAAATAGGACTTCCCAGTAGCCATAAACATAATGTGCTGTCCTTTTTTAATCTCGCCGTTTAAGACCTTAAAATAAGTTTCAACTCCTCTAAATGAATTATAAACAGAATCAAATATTAAGGCTTGCAATGGTTCATTCGGGTCTCCTTTTGGAGGAGGAACACGCTCAATAATAGCTTTTAAAATTGCATCTATGCCAAGACCAGTTTTTGCACTAGCAGGAATTATTTCATCTGGAGAGCAACCTAATAAATCAACAATATCATCAGTTACTTCTTCGATATTGGCTGATGGAAGATCAACCTTATTTAAAACGGGAATAATTGCAAGATCATTTTCTAGGGCCAAATATAAATTTGATATTGTCTGAGCCTGTATACTTTGTGCAGCGTCAACAATAAGTAAAGCTCCTTCACAAGCCGCGATAGAACGCGAGACTTCATACGAAAAATCAACGTGGCCGGGGGTGTCGATTAAATTTAAAATATAGCTTTCACCTTCATACGAATATTCCATTTGTATAGCATGACTCTTTATGGTAATTCCGCGTTCACGCTCAAGATCCATATTGTCAAGCAATTGATCTTGCTTTTCACGAGATGTTACACTTCCTGTTGCATCCAATAGTCTATCCGCCAGTGTACTTTTTCCGTGATCTATATGCGCAATAATGCAAAAATTTCTAATGTTCTTCATAAAAATGCACCTAAATGCGTTAAGCTGCAAATATAGTTTAAAAAGACAGCTTTTAAAGAATGTATTGAAAAACGGAATGAATTGTAATTATTTTTTTAATAAAAAGATTACTCTAATTTTATTATTCGTTTTTTTGTCCTACATTTCTTTCAATTTCCTGAGGGGAAAAGATTAAGAAATGAAATTATTCGGACATAATAATTTAGTTATACAACACTAATCGTCAAAAGAATTTGAAGAAAAGTATTCTCTATTTATGTATTCTAGCAAATGGCTTTTTGTTTTCACAAAACGGAGCGATTAAAGGAAGTGTGGTAGATGGTGCAAATAATCCAATTTCCTTTGCTAATGTACTATTGTTTGAAGTAGATTCATTAGAAGCTTTCAAAGGAGTTACTACAGATGAGGATGGCACTTTTCAAGTTTCAAATCTTGAAGAAAAAACGTTTAAAATTAAAGTAAGTTTTATCGGATTTTCAACGGTTGAGCGGACGGTTGAGGTGGTATCTGTTAAAAATTTAGGGATAATAATCTTAGAAGAAAGTTCAGAAAACCTGAATGAAGCGGTCGTTTCTGTAAAGCGACCTACCGTTCAAAAACAGGCTGGGAGACTAGTTTTTAACATTGAAAACACTTCACTATCTGCAGGAAATACTTTCGATCTATTAAAAAAGACTCCTGGTGTATTGGTTCTTGGCGAGAAAATACAAATTAAATTTGCATCCCCTATAATTTATATCAACGATAAGAGAGTGTACCTCTCTACTTCTGAGGTTGTTTCCCTTCTGCGAAATTTGGATGCATCTGTTGTCAAATCGATAGAAGTTATAACAAATCCATCCGCAAAATATGATGCAGAAGCGGGAACCGTACTAAATATAATAACATCTAAGGCTATTTCAATTGGATATAAAGGAAGTTTTAACAGCGCCTATGAGCAGGCAAAATTCTCAAAATATAGTTTTGGAACGTCCCAGTTTTATAAAAATGACTGGCTAAATTTTTATGGAAGCTATAGTTTTACTCCCCGCAAAGAATTCAAAGAGGACGACAATTACATACGCTATTTTGAACCAAATGGGGCTGTAAATTCTGAGTGGGCGGGTGAATTCAATAGAATTACACGTTCTAAAGGCCATCAGGTTAATATTATTTCGGACTTCACCTTAAATGAGAATCAAAGATTGGGAGTATCAGCAAATATCAACCTTTCGCCGAATAAGACGTATAACAATACAGGTTATACGGAAATATTTGATGCACAACACCAATTAGATTCCACATATACAACCCTTAGCGCATTAAATATTGATACCTCTAATCTTTCTTTTAGTATGGATTATGAAGTAGATGTTGATGATAAAGGATCTGTAGTTAGCGCCACTGCGAACTATATATATTATAATAATGAGCAGCTTCAAGACGTAAGTACTGATTATTTTTTGCCCGATGGAGATTTTCTTAGAAACAATAGTTTTTATACCAGTGGAATGCAACAAAGTGATATACTAACCGGTGAAGCTAATCTATCGACACACCTATTTTCCGGAAGTTTTGAGGTAGGCATCAAGTATAGTAATATAAATACGGATAGTAAACTTGATTTTTTTGATGTTCTAAACACTCAGCTTCAATTTAATTCTGCTCTATCAGATGATTTTAACTACGAAGAAAATATATATGCCGAACATATAGATTTTGAAAAACAAGGAGAAAAATGGGGTTTAATTGCCGGACTCCGAGGAGAATATACATTTATAAATGCTTTTTCACGAAATTTAGGGAAGTTAAATACCCAGAAATATTTTGAATTGTTTCCTTCGTTATCTCTTCAGCATACTTTAAACGAGAACAATAGTATTAGTGCGGCATATTCCCGAAGAATTTCTAGACCCAGATATCAAAGCTTAAATCCCTTTCGTTATTTTATTACGGAAAACAATTACAACGGAGGGAATCCTAATTTGGTTCCGGCTATTGACAATAAGTATATCTTAACCTATAGCTACAAAAATAAGTGGTTCTTTGAAGGGTATTATATTCAAGGAAGGAATAAGTTAAGTGTCTTAACTTTTCAGGATAATGAAAATCGAATATTGCGAAACGTAGAGTCTAATTTAATTAATGATTATAATTATAGCTTCGATATTTCCTATGCATCATCGCTGTTCGATTGGTGGTATTTGTCAGTTTATACGTCTTCTTTTTATATGGAACAAGAGTTTTATAGTGTTGAAAGCATCCCCCTTATCTACACTAATGATACTTTTGGATTCTATGGAGAAATGTATAGCGGCATAACTTTATCAGAAAAAAAATCAATTACAAGTGATGTAACTCTGTTATATGTTTCAAATTATATTGAAGGAAGTGCTGATTATGAAGGCCAATTCAATCTTTCCATTGCTTTTAGAAAGGAATTTTGGAAAAAACAAGCAAGTATCAGTGTAGGAGTAGATGATATTTTTAACACAAATAATTTTCCGGTCACAAACAAATACTACAATCAGGATAATAGTTATTTTGCAAAGGCAGAATCAAGGCTTTTTCGTGTAGGGTTTATGTATAATTTTGGAAATGCTAGACTGCGTGACAATAATCGTTCTACAAGAACCGATGAGAGCGATCGCCTCAAGGTTGATTAATAAAAACCCTTTTCTAACGGATAAGTATATATTTCCTTATTTTTGCAGCAATTATGGCAAAGATTGGAACTATTGATGTTGGGAATTTTCCACTGTTACTCGCACCCATGGAGGATGTGAGTGATCCACCATTTCGTGCTTTATGTAAGGAGCAAGGGGCGGATGTGGTTTATACCGAATTTATTTCTTCTGAAGGACTAATTCGTGACGCAGCTAAAAGCGTTATGAAACTTGATATATATGAAAGGGAGCGTCCCGTTGGAATTCAAATTTTTGGAGCTGTTTTAGAATCTATGCTGCGAAGTGTAGAAATTGTAGAGGCAAGTGGCCCTGATATTATTGATATTAATTTTGGTTGCCCAGTAAAAAAGGTCGTTTCCAAAGGAGCTGGCGCAGGAATTCTGAAAGATATTGATCTCATGGTGAGTTTAACGGAAGCCATGGTTAAGCATACGAAACTACCGATTACTGTCAAGACTAGATTGGGATGGGATGAGGATTCTATTAGAATTGTAGAAGTTGCTGAAAGGTTGCAAGATGTTGGCTGTCAGGCAATTTCAATACATGGCCGAACTCGCTCCCAGATGTATAAAGGTGAGGCAAATTGGGCTCCAATTTCTGAAGTAAAGAATAATTCTCGTATGCATATTCCAATCTTTGGAAATGGAGATGTGGATACTCCAGAGAAAGCGATGGAGATGAGAGATAAATATGGATTGGACGGCGCAATGATTGGACGTGCAAGCATTGGGTATCCATGGTTTTTTAGAGAAGTAAAACATTATTTTGAAACTGGAAATCATTGTGCTCCACCAACAATGATTGAACGCGTACATGCAGCCAAAAGACATCTTGAGATGGCCATTGATTGGAAAGGTGAGAAGTTGGGCGTTTTTGAGACTAGACGACATTACACGAATTATTTCAAGGGAATTCCTAATTTCAAAGAGCACCGAATGAAAATGGTAACTCGTGATGATTCAGCTTCAGTTTTTGCCGTTTTTGAAGAAATTCTAGAACAATTTGGTGATTTTCAATTTGTTTAATTCAGCAGTTTTTCCTTTACTCTACTAGATGCAATTTTTGAGGCTATTATTCCTAAGAAAGTAATAGTGACCAATACCAAAACAATATTTATAACTTCTAGTTTTACAGGATAAGGTAAGGAAGGGGTGATGTTTATGAATTCAAATTTTAGTTGTCCCCAAACCGACAACACTCCTAATAAAACGCCGAATAGGCCTCCTAACGTTGTCATAAGAGTCCCTTGTAGAAAAAATATTTTACGGATATCTTTTAAATTGGCTCCTAAGTTATAAAGAGTTTTTATGTTTTTTCGTTTGTCGAGAACCATCATAATAATAGATCCTATAACATTAAATAGCGCAATAATAAGAACTAGCGTAAATATTAAATAAACGGCAATATTTTCAGTATTAAGCATTTTGTAGAGCGCATCATTTTGTTGAATACGATTTTTGATAAGAATTTCATCAGAGAAAATGGAGGTTAGTTGTTGCCTAAGATCAGTCTCTGAAATTCCTGGTATTAACTTTATTTCAAGAGAAGAAATACTTGTGCTATCCATTTTCAGTAACGAACGAGCAAATTCAAGATCTGAAAATACATATTTGTCGTTCAGATCTTCATTAACTTCATAAATGCCAGTAACCACAACACTCTCTTTGGTAAAAACCTGCGTAGGGTCTATAGTTTGGCCTTTATAAGGCTTAGGAACATAAATTTCTAGCAAATTGCCAAAATCCCTTGTTCCTAAGGAAAGTTTTTGAGAAGTCCCAACGCCAATTACAACTTCCTTTTGGCCAGGGATGAACCAGGAATCATAAATTAAAATACTATCAATTGGGTTTACAACACCATAATTTTCGTCTACACCCTTAATAAATGCGATTTCATTCCTTTCTCTAAAGTGCAGAAAAATACGTTCTTCAATGACTTTTGAAAAAGAAGCTATTCCTTGAATATTCTTAAGCTTTTCTTCCGAAGACTCAGAAAACGTAATTGTTTTTCCACTTGCTGGGCTGATCTTAAGATCACTATCAAAAACACTTGTAAACTGAAGGCTAAAATCCTTTAAGCCTGCAAAGCCTGAAAGCACAATAAAGAGGGACATTGACCCCACTACAACACCAATTGCTGCAATAATTGTAATAATATTTATGGCATTGCTGCTGCTTTTGGAAAACAAGTAGCGTTTGGCAATGTAAAAAGGGAAATTCACTTTAAGATTTTTTTCGTTTAGCTAATAAATCTGGATTTTTTATTGGATTTTCCTCACCTTTCACAGCCCTGTCGATTGTTTCAATATACTCTAGGGAGTCATCATTATAGAAACTTATATTGGGCATTTTACGAAGCTGGTGTTTTGTTAGTTGAGCGATTTGATGCTTGATTTTTGGTTTTACCTCATTTAGTTCGCTAACAATTGAATTTGCTTTGTCGGGTGGGAATATACTAACATAAACTTTTGCAATTGAAAGATCTGTGGTTACGTTCACTTTACTAACTGAAATTAAGATCCCTTGTTGCCCCATTTCACGCAGCATAGTTTGCAATACATTTGCAAGATCATTTTGTAAAACACCTGCTATCTTCTTTTGTCTATTACTTTCTACCATAATGCAAAAGTACAATAATTACTCTTCCCGCTTAAATAACTATTTGATGATTATGTTTTGTTCATTAATAGATGGATTCTTCATCAATCTTGTTGTAATTTTGGTTTATAAGGCAGTAAGGATCGTTATTTTTTGGAATAAATCACTTTTTTATGAATAAAATAGAACACATAGGAATCGCCGTTAAAAATCTTGAAGAGGCAAATAGGATTTATAAAAGTCTTTTAGGATATGAACATTATAAAACGGAAGTTGTTGATGAAGAAGGTGTTGCAACTTCGTTTTTTAAATGTGGTGACAGTAAGATAGAGTTATTGGAAGCAACCCATACCGATAGTCCGATTGCTAAGTTTATTGAGAAAAGAGGNGAAGGAATACACCACATTGCATTTGCTGTTTCCGANATTAATGCCGAGGTGAAACGACTTTGCAATGAGGGNTTTACAGTTTTGAACGAAATTCCTAAAAAAGGCGCGGATAACAAATTAGTTGTTTTCTTGCATCCAAAATCGTCACACGGAGTTTTAGTTGAATTATGTCAGGACATAAATAATAATAAGAAATAGTTTGTAGTGTATATAAAGAATTTTACATTTGCAAACCGTTAATGGTCCCATAGCTCAGCTGGTTAGAGCATCTGACTCATAATCAGAGGGTCCTTGGTTCGAGCCCAAGTGGGACCACGATAAAAATCACGCACTTACAAGTTAATTGTAGGTGCTTTTTTATTTTCTTCATTGAAAATATTAGAAAAACAATTCTCTAAAAGGGATACTGTCCTGTCTATTAATTTAATTATTTGTATTCTAAAAAAAGAAAAAAAGGCCCTTTATTAAAAAAAATTTTTATATTAACTTTTTATTTTGGACACTGATATAAATCCCCATAAAATATCTTAAGGTGTCAAATTTTAATTTTTTACCTATATAACCTAAATCTATGAATAAAATAATGGGTGTTTTGTCGTTCCTTAATAATAGAAAATTAGTTTTATCCTGCGTATTGTCATCATTTTTAATTGTTTTATTGAATTCTTGCAATAACAACAAAGCAATTGTAAAATCATCCGCCGACAGTTCATTTCTAATTACTGGAGTGGTCTTACAAACATTTAACTATTGTGGAGGAGCTAAACCAACACAAGAAATACTTGACAATCTTAAAAAACCACAAGTTTACCCGGAAAAGACCTTCTTTGTAAGAGCAGGTAGTAAAAATGATTTAGATCAAAAAATAGTCTTAAAGTTCACTTCTGCAATTGATGGCACGTTTTCATTTAATCTGAAACCGGGCACATATTCTGTTATTCTCGAAGAACAGTTATCGGCAATCAACATTGATGACTATAAAACGAAAAATCAAGCTGTAGATGAAAAATGTTTTCAAGAATGGTGGGGAAAACCATATTATATTTTGGAAGTAACCGATAAAAATATCACCGATCTGAAATTTACATTTGATCATAAGTGTTTCTTAAAAACTGACGTCCCTTGCATAACCTACACAGGGCCTAAACCAGCTTAAAATAGAGTATTAACCAACCAAAATAAGCAAATTATGAATTTTAAAACAACTTTTAAATTACATGTAATCGCCGTATGTATCGGTTTGATTTTTTCAACGTCCAGCTCGAATGCCCAGGAAAATTCCGAAGTTAATTGGACCAAAATGGGCCAGAATACAAATGCTACTTTTTTTGAAGTGCAACAAAACTTCTATGAGTATTGGGAGGGAAGAACTATAACAAAAGGCTCCGGCTATAAGCCATTTAAAAGATGGGAAGCCTTTATGGAGCAAAGAGTGGGTCCTTCAGGTGATATGTCATTACCATCAACTACCTACAATAATTTTATGACCTGGCAAGAAGAATACAATGCAAGCCCAGCATCTAGAAATGTTCTTGCAGGAGATTGGACCCCTCTTGGTCCGGTAGGAAAACCATCTACTCCAGCTGGACAAGCGTTCAGAACTGGCACAGGACGTATTAATTTTATAAAAATTCATCCAACAAACTCTCAAACGATATTTGTGGGTACACCAGATGGTGGTCTGTGGAAATCGACCAATGGCGGCTCAAGCTGGAGTACTAATACAGATTTTTTGGGTGTAATTGGCTGTAGTGATTTGGTATTTGATCCTACAAACCCACAGATAATGTGGTTAGCAACTGGAGATATAGAAGGAGATAAAAAAAGTATTGGACTATTAAAGTCTACCGATGGAGGCAATAGTTGGAATACTACTAATGTATCAGCTGAAATAGCAGATCAGGTAACTCTATCAAAATTATTAATAGATCCGACAAATCCCTTAAAAATGATTTTATCATATAATTATGGGGTAGTCTATACTACCGATGGTTGGGAATCCGGTTATGTGGGAACTTTCCCTAATGGAGATACGCCTAATTTGAAAGATATGGAATTGAAACCGGGGAATGCCAATACGGTTTATGCCAGCGGAACCAAACTTTATAAATCAACCGATTTTGGAGTTAACTGGACTGAAGTAACAAATGGTCTGCCTTCATCAAATGTTAGCCGTATTGCCCTAGCTGTATCCCCTGCAAATGGAAACTATGTATATGCTGTTTACGGAAAAGCAAGTGATAATAGTTTTTTAGGACTATATCGCTCAACTGATAGTGGTGCTACTTTTAGCACTAGATATACCGGACCTCTTAATTTACTTGGATATGAATTAAATGGAATGGATCAAGGAAGTGGCCAGGCGTTCTATGACCTAGAAATGTTAGTGAGTCCGGTAAATGCAGAAAAAGTGACTATTGCGTCCATTAATCAATGGCAGACAACCAACGGTGGAACGAGTTGGAATATTATTTCACATTGGTATGGAGACGGTGGTAAACCAACAGTACACTCCGATTTTCATGCCATGTCGTATGCTCCTTCAAATAGCACAACTTTTTATTCGGGTAGTGACGGAGGAATTTTTAAAACTACTAATGACGGTGTGACCTGGACTGATATAAGCCATAATCTAAATATTTCGCAAATAACACAACTTGGATTATCCCAGCAGGACGCAAATAAAATCATTACTGGAATGCAAGACAATGGAACTAATTATAGGAGTGGTAATGTCTGGAATAATATTTTTGGAGGTGATGGTGGTGAATGCTTTTTTGATTATTCAAACAACAATACCATATATTTCTCCTATGTTCAAAGTGAAATTTACCGCTCTGATGAC
>BS_KBA_SWE02_21mDRAFT_10000179_pt1 | contig 22350 bp, 25 predicted proteins | sample BalSeasSWE02_21m_FD_9196 | JGI IMG/M metagenome (IMG submission 9196)
CTGCTTGCGCTCGCTTATGTCGTGATAATTTAACAATACGCCACCTATAATTGGGTCGTTCGTTAAGTTTGTAGCTGTTAGTTCTATCGGTTTATAACTTCCATCTTTGCATTTATATCTGAGTTCTACTGTTATTGACGAATTATCTTTTTCAAGGAGTCCAAAGAATTCTTTTTGAATACGTTCCAAATCATCAAGATGAACATTTGAAAACCCATCACTACCAATTAGGTCTTGTGGTTGCCAGCCAAACCATTTCTCAATGTTGGGGCTTTTGTATTTCATTAAGCCATCTAAACCAATTATGCCAATAACGTCCGAAATATTTAATAGCATTGCACTATGTTTGGCTTTGCTATCGATGAAATTGGTATAAATTACTGACATTGCGTACCCGAGCATTGCCAAAAAAGCTATAAACAGTTGCAGATCAAGTAAACGTTCTTGTAAACCTTTATTTAATCCTCCCCAGGGCGAAGGCCCATTAATAATTGCCGGACTAAAAAGTATAACAATGAANAAAATCATGAGGGCCAGTGTNACGCCTTTTATCCCCNATCTTAAAGCTGGCCACATAAGTAAAACAACCAGCATATAAGGATGAAATCCATTAAAAAAGAATATTTCTCGTTCCNGATAAAAGATTATATAGCTAAGAATCAACAAGACAATTAAAAATGTCGCACNTTCAATAATNTTTTTCAAATGTAATCCGAGNATATAATCTTTCAGCTTGTACGACCAACTCACAATAAATGCTCCGACCAGGAGAATGCCCAGGCCGTCGGCAATGTACCACGATTGCCACGAACTAGCGAAAGATGCTCCATATATAAGCACCGATGTGTAGGAGCCGATACAAGAACTTAAAGCATTTATGAATATTGCGCCCGCAATTAATGTTACGACTTCTCTTATACGTTGAAATTTTTGAAAATCCCTTGAAAAATAAAGAATAAGCCATGCAATGCCAATGGATTCAACCATGTTGGCAGTCATATAACCAAATCCACTCAAAAAAGATCTGTCGGTTAGGAAAACAGATGCTGAGATGCCGGCGATATAGAAAGCCAGCGTCAGAAACGGCCATAAACGTCGTTTGTTTAACAGAAAAGCTGCAAGGCCAATTCCGCCTGCCGGCCAAACCAACATAATGATTTTTCCCGAATCTGGAAAGAAAAATGAAATTCCATGCGCCAGAAAATAAGCCAGTGCAAAAAGAAATATCCTGAGGAAATCGTTGCGAAAAGGAAAACGATTAAAAGTTGACGCTATTTTTTCTAATAAGATGTTCATTTTAAATAATATTAAATATAGAGGAATCAGAATTTTGCTCCGAAGGAACCCATGTCGGCACTTGAATGAATGATTGGAACATATATCAGTTTTCTCATAGCAAATATCTTTTTGTACCATTATTTACATTAAATCACCTAATGGTCCCAGGTTAATATTTAAATCTCGATCGGTAAGGTTGAAATGCTTTTTCAGTTCTTCCATTTTCATCTCCAACTTCATGAGGGTTTCCCCAAGTCTTTCAATTTCTTCTTCCGTCAATGATCCTCCATCCACTCTTCTCATGGCTTGTTTTTCAACCAGTTTTCGAATAAGTTCGACCAAGGTAAGCACTAGTTTTGCAAGCCCTGATTCTGCATTGTCGGGGGTTAACTTTAGCTTGGCTTCTTCTGCTTTTTCAAGCTTTTCTATTTTATCTGTAATATCCTGAATGGAAAGATTCACGGTTCCTGTATTGCAAAGTATTTTATTATTAGTCATGGGATAATTATTTTATATTAATATCAACAAAATTGTAGGGTGGCCAGGGCCCGGTTAACATGAAACTAAGGTCAGGGTATTTGTTTTGCAATTCATTAACAACATTGATACAAAGCTCTTTTTTGTCTTTTTCTAGTAATAATACTGCATCGATGATATTTGTTGCCGAAACCATTTTTTTAAATTTTTGAATTGGGTTCAGTTGTTTAAGATGGGTTGTAATATCCAGAATAATGCAGTCGACATGTGCCAAAAGCTGCTCTTCAAATCGATGCTCTTTTAGTTTATTTAAGAGGTAATCCGTGTAAATTGATTTTTTTTTGCTTTTAATGGATTCTATTAATGGTTCGGCTTCAGCTTTTATTTTGATTTCGGCTTTCATTTTTTCGGGATCGCAAAAGACCTTTAATCCAAATTCGACTTTGTTTTTAATTTCCAGAAGGTTGTTTTGAATTTTATTGTAGTTTCTTTCGAGCATTTTTTTGATCCTATCTGAAGATTCTACCAAAGAACCAAATCTTACCGGAATTACTGTAAATTGTTCTGCGAGATTCTCGATCAGCTCAGCAAACTTAAGGGCATTTGTTTTGTCGGCGATTAAATCGGATCTATTAATGTCGCTAACAACAGCACTAATATCTTCATAGGAGACAATATATAAGTCCGCCTCTAGAATACCCTTCATCGTATTCAACTGAGCCATTAACTTCTCAGGATCTTCTTTTACAGATAATATGGCATAAATTATTTTATCCATTTTTCTCAATTATTGATTTTGCGGACTTTAATTGTTCCATCGTTTCAACCGAGCTTAACATCAACTTTACACCAACGTATACTAAGTCGATATCTGCTACAGAAATTACAATATCGCCGGTTAGTATGACCCCTTTGTTCAATACTCTATCGAGTAACTCAAGGATGGTGATATCTTTTGATCGGTCGACTACGTTATCGTGCATTATTTTTTTTCTTTAATATTGATAAAACTAAATGGTGGCCAAGGCCCCGTTACTTCAATAAACATGAAGGAATTAATTTTCTGTTTAAGCGAGTCGACTATGCTTTTAAAATCAGAGACTTTATTTTTACTTACCAGAAAGGTTGCATTCAGGATCATTGAATCCATTCTTCCTGAATATTCTTTCGGAAGTAAGTTATTAAGAATGGTTGATTCACTCAGGTTTTTAAATCCATCATAATATTCCTGCCCGTATTTTTTACAAAGTCTATTCGTCTCATTTACGATCAGGTCGGTTTTTTTTCTGTTTAAAATAAATGCTTTACCGGGAGAACTTGCCATGATTTGTTTCTCCAATGCAGCAGCTTCCTCACTTACTTCGTCAATTTGTTTGGCTAGTTTTATATGATCGCAATAAATTTTAACAGCCCATTCCTCTTTTCCGTTAATATTCTGGAAATTTTCAATCAAGGAATCGGAATAATCGGAGATGAATTTTTTCAAACCGACTTTTGTATTATAGATGGTTCCAAATTTAAAAGGTATCACCGTATCAGATTCCATGATCATATTGATTACCCTGATATGCTCCCTTGCATTTAATTCCACCCATTGAATATCTGATAAATTCTTTTTGAAGTTTACTTCGGAGAACTCTTTTTCAGAAACATATTTAACTATTACGCAAAAATCACCAAAATTGAGAGATTTCAGGCCTTTGAAATCCTTATTTCGAAGTGGTCGAAAAGGACTATTAGAAATACAGTAAACATAAATCATCTCATTTTTCATGATATAAAATTTCAATACTAATTATTACTCTGAACCATCCATTCCTTCGAATGAATTAAGTCGTTCGAAGGATGTAATTTCAAGTTTGTCATCCATTTTGACGGCATAAAAAAGCCTTACTTGTTTGGGTGGCAGATTCATTGACTTCAGGAAGGAGTCATCCTCATATACCTCAGCTATGATTTTCCAAATTTCGTCTGCTTTTTCAATTTTTACGACCGTTACATCATAACACTTAATATTATCTTTCAGAAACTTAACAGTTGTTTTTTTTACTTCAATTATATTGCTCATTTTTGTCCTCCGATCTTATTTATTCTGTTTGTCAATTCGTATTTTTTCTAATAATTTTAATAATTCATCTTCCCTTTTATCGTATTCTTCTTCGTCAATCTCATCCATCTCAAACTTCAGCGACAAAGCCATAAGTCTTTCTTTAATAGCCCCTTCATCCGACATTTCTTTCTCGATCACCTCGTTGATTTTTTCTCCGATAAAAATGACTCCTTTTAGGGGAGCAAGCAGTATATCATCTATTAAGAACATTTTAAACTCCTTTCGTATTAATTGTAAGGTTGACAAAATTATAAGGGGGTAAAGTCCCTACGTACTTAAACGTCATAAAGCGTCCAAATTTTTCATCCAAATCGCTTACCGCCTTGTCGAAGAGTGCTTCAGATGTGTTTTTAATTAGAAAAGCGGCGTTAAGAATCATCATTTCTCCATAATTATCGTTTACCTTGACATCTTCGGTAAGCGGACTTAAAAGATCGATGATCATATTCTTATAATTTGAGGTTTCATTTTTAAGAGCTTCGGCTACCATTTCTCCGATTTTCATTCGTTGATAATGTGTTTTATCCGCAGGTAGGTTTAAAAGCTTATCCCTGAGTGACCTAATTTCATCATATTTTTCAATAATACTTTCATAGATGGCAGTTTCCTGGGCAAGAACCTTAAGACCTAATTCTTTTTTGCCTTCCATTTTAGTGAGAAGATTACTGAATTTGTCGTAATCTTTTTCGAGAATCCTCATTATACCAGCATCATCATCGTGTTCGGAGATGGTTGAAAAGCGAACCGGCAAAACAGTGAAGCGATTCATCACCTCTTCGAGTACCTTTTGATGTGCGATCATATAAACCCTTCTGGCTTCATATTGAATGATTGGAGAATTGCTTACCACTGCGCTGATGTCCTTATAATTAATTCCATATACCTCATCAGACCTTTTCCCGATTCCAATCGGGCCAAAGTCAAGTTGGCCTGTATGCCTGATGATTCCATAAATGTACTTTCCTTCTTTGGGTATTTCTTCCTCGTTGTTCATAAATATTTTTAATAAAATTGCTTACAATTCCCATTTTTCGGGAAAGATTTTCAGGTCGATGAAATTAAAAATAGGTAAAGGCGCAGTATAAACAAAATCGCTCCTTTCCTGATATTTAATGCCAAGATCGGCCATGATGTTATCGAGTTCAATCTCTCGTCCACTATTCACCAAAAATGCGGTATTCATAAAGGTAGTATCGCCACTGGTTTTATTATGTTTATACTCGAACACTGATTTTCGGAAAGCCTCGATAATTTCTTCCGCTTCCTCCTGTTTTTTTTCAGCCAATGCCTGTTCTACCAATTTTCCGGCTTCCGCAATTTTAAGATTTCTTTTTTGAGGGTCCTTCAGTTTTTCTATTTGTGCCCTTAATTTTTGAAGTTTCACATTTTCCTTATCGATCTCTTTGTAAATCATTGCAAGGTTTCTCCAGTTTCCTCTTAAATTGAACTCTACCTTATTTTCGAATTGCCTGATTAATTCCATAAACTCGCTGTATCTGCGGTTTAGCAGGTTTCTTATTTCATCGGGAGTAGCAGCGATGGTTCCAAACCTGATTGGGATCACACTTCCGAATTCCTTCATCACTTCTTCAATTACCTTTTGATGTGCTAGTATATTTTCGGGATTGACTACGAACCTGGAAAGCGGATGGTCGCTTACCACCATACATAAACCATCAAATCCGATTGTTGAAACTATGTCGCCCCGTCCACCAACTCCAATATTTCCTAAATTAACATCGTAATTTGATGCTATGATGCAATAAATATATTTTCCGTCTCGCTGCATATTATTCCTTTATTTTTACCAAAAACAAATTTTCATTCATTTTTTCATTTGAAAGAGAGATTAAGTCCTCTTTTGAAGCTTGCCTTGCAGCTGAACAATAATCAAGTAAAGTATGATAAGCTTTGTTGCTTATGTTAAAGTTTTGTTCATCGGCTTTTTCAAGATTTGTATCGGGGTGAAGTGTTTTTGCTTTATTCAGATATGCTTTTTTTATTTCAGATTCTGAAGTTTCTTCACCCAGTTCAAGTACATTTTTTGCCTGAATTACTTGATTTAGGTCGAGTTCTTTGAGTTCGATTGTGTAAAAACTATAACATGGCAAGGGACCTACCAATTTAAAATTGAGAGCACCTTTGTATTCCTTATCAAGTTGGTCAATGATTTGCTCAAATTTGTCCAGTTTATTCTTATTAATGAGACAAGCTGAATTAGTGACCATCTCATCATTCATCACTTCATGCAATTTTACATCTATATTGAATGGTGTAATTGCATTCAAGATATCCAATTCAGTTTTTGTGTTTTTTTCTTTTAATTTTTCCTGAACCAGCATTCCTACTTTTACCTTGTCAATTTGAGAAAGCGTACTATTATTAATCATGACTTCATCTTTCACTGCTAAGATGTCGGGGTGTTCAGATATTTCTTTAAGAAGCCCCGGGAAATTATCCCAAGTAACCACTACGTCAATTTCAATCAGATTCTCAATTTTCAGTATCGTGGACATGATCAGGTCATAGCCGTTTGCAAGTATTTTCACAACTTCTTCCTTGGAGTCCACAATTGTGCCAAGCTTCATGGGGAGAAGCATTGAGAATCCCAGACCCATAAGAAATTCAATCGTTTTCTGATGATGAACCAGTAAATATCCCAAATGTTCTCTATCTAATTGATCGAGTTGTATACTTTCCCTTTCGGAAACAATGGCAGATATGTTTTGAAAAGGGATGGCATAGACCCCAGTTTTTTCAAGAGATCTAAACATATCCGGACTGTGAATATTTGGTATAATACCGTAGATGTATATTCCTTTATTTTTCATACGATTAGAGTTTATTTTTTTAATGCGTTTTGTTTTAAAACCAGTTTGATCGCCTCTTCGAAATGATTCGAAAGTATGATGATCTTATCATTAGGCATTGGTTCCTTTCCTCGATTTTGATCAATTAAGTCGCGAATGGCTAGCATGGCTGCTTTACGACAAATAAATTCGATATCGGAGCCTGTAAGGCTTTCTGTCTTTAGTGCCAGTTTGTTTAGGTTAATAGATCTCCCCAAAGGTTTATTTTTGGTATGAATGCTGAATATTTTTTCTCTAGTTATTAAATTTGGCACTGGTAATTCGAATATCAGATCAAATCTGCCACTTCTTAGCAAAGCCGGATCAATCAAGTCGATTCTATTGGTTGCTGCTAATACGATTACTCCTTTAAGGTCTTCAATACCATCCATTTCGGTAAGGAACTGTCCAATCACCCGTTCGATTACTCCGGAACCGGAACTATCGTTACTACGTCTTGGTGTAAGACTATCTATTTCATCAAGAAATAAGATACAAGGTGAAGCTTGTTTTGCCATTCGGAAGAGCTCGCGAACCCCTTTTTCGGATTCTCCGATGTATCGGCTCAAAATTTGTGGCCCTTTTACTGAAATGAAGTTAACACCGCTTTCGCTTGCAAGTGCTTTAGCGAGATAGGTTTTTCCTGTTCCAGGTTTCCCATGAAGGATGATCCCTTTGGGTGGTTTGGTGTCGGCTTTTTTAAAGAGGTCTGAATATTTCAAAGGCCATTCCACGGTTTCCATTAAAGCTTCTTTGATCTCATCAAGACCACCAACATCTTCCCATTTAACATCGGGAACTTCGACAAATACTTCCCTGATTGCTGATGGCTCCACCTCTTTCATCGCATCCTGGAAATTATCCATGGTCACTTCAAGAGACATCAAAAGTTCGTAAGGTATTTCGGACAGTTCAAAATCGATTTGAGGGAGTATCTTCCTTAAAGCTGTCATGGCAGCTTCGCGGGCTAATGCTTCTAGATCGGCACCTACAAAACCGTGTGTAATTTCTGCCAGTTTTTCCATGTTTACATCGAGGGACAAAGGAATACCCCTGGTATGGATGTGAAGAATTTCCAGTCTCCCCTTTTTATCGGGAATGGAAATGGAGATTTCGCGGTCGAACCGTCCAGGTCTTCTCAGAGCCGGATCAATAGAATTGGGTATGTTAGTTGCACCAATCACGATGACTTTTCCACGTGATTCCAGTCCGTCCATCAGAGACAATAGTTGTGCAACCACGCGTTTCTCTACTTGCTTTTCCCCACCCATATCTTCTCTCTTGGGAGCTATGGCATCTATTTCATCAATAAAAATGATAGAAGGTGCATGTGCCTGTGCCTCTTCAAAAACTTTTCGAATTCGTCCTTCGCTCTCACCATAAAATTTCCCCATAATCTCCGGACCGGAAATATTGATGAAATAGGCATCCGTTTCATGTGCCACAGCTCTAACGATGAGTGTTTTCCCGGTTCCGGGAGGGCCATAAAGAAATACTCCTTTTGGGGGTTGGATGCCGAGCCGTTCGAATATTTCGGGATATTTTAACGGGAGTTCAATCATTTCTCTGATGCGTTGGACCTGCTGTCCAAGCCCACCTATGTCTTCGTAAGAAATATTGCGTTTTATTTCTCCATCCTGTTTTGACAATTCAAGTTGAATGGTCGTATTGGAGTGTATCAGAACTGCGCCCTCAGGATTCGTACCCGTTACAGTATAATCAACAGAACGAGAGCCAAAAAGAGTTGCTCTGACCTTATCTCCTTTTGTAACCGACAAGCCATTAATGAGTGAGCCTATGTATTTAGCGTCATCAGCCTTGTACAATGAACCGGATTTTGTATCGGGTTTAAGTTTTACTTTTATTGCCTGCTGGTATGTAGCCTTGATAATTTTTACCTTTTCATCAATTCCTGCCTGGGCATTTTCACGGGTAATACCATCTATTTGAATAATACTTTTTTCTCTATCTTCGGGGTAACAGGGCATTATTTTCACCGGAGTAGCTCGTTTGCCTTCTATTATAATTAGGTCACCACTTTCCAAACCGAAAGACATCATATCTTTTGGATCGATTCTGGCGATTGCCCTTCCGACATCCTTAACCAGGGCTTCTTTAACACGTAATATCATTTCGTCTTTACTTTTAGCCATGGATTATGAGTTTATGGGTTTGTCACCAAAAAGATATCCCTTCAGTTGATTCAATGTAAGCAGACCTTTGATCTCTTCAGCAAATAGCGGTACTTCAACTTTATTGAAATCTCGGAATATTTCGTTAATTTCTTTTAAATAAGGTAATTGAGCAGACTTTCTTTTTTTACAAAAATCACAGTCCTCAGAAACCATTACATTGTTCACAATAATTTGCCGTGAAACTATTCCAAATTTGCCTAAATCTGCCAGCAATCGGCCAGTTTCTGAAATGGCCATGGCTTCGGGGATGCAAACAGGGATAAATTCACATTTTGTACTATCCTTTAAAATGTTTTCTATCCTTTTAACCGTTTTTTTCAGGTTAAGCAAAAATTCATCTACTTCATCTTTTTGATAAGAGCCAGAAAAACTGGTGATCATATACCGATATTTCCATCTCATCTTTGCAGCCATTTTTATCCATTCATCCAATAGTTTCGGAGATGAAATCAATCGTAATGCATGGCCTGTAGGGGCTGTATCTACCACATATTTGTCATATTCTCCTTCTTCAATAAAATCAATAATGGTTTTAAAACTCATCACCTCATCAATACCAGGTATTGGCAATGTGAGCATTTCGTTTATATCATCGCTGTCGAGATTCGTAGAACTATCAAGAAGTTTTTTTAATTCGTTAAGGTGCGAAGTTTTAAAGTTTGAAAGTGCTTCATCAGCAACTACTTCAATAGCCGATAGATTAGGTTTTCCCTCAACCTTCACCACTTGAAAGCCAATTTGTTGTTCAAGGGAATCTGATATCGAATGCGCCGGATCGGTTGAAATGAGCAGGGTTTTGAAATTTTGAGACAAGGCCACAGCAGTAGCAATGGCACAGCTGGTTTTACCAACTCCGCCTTTTCCGCCGAAAATGATAAGTTTCAGATCCTTGTTTTCTAAACCAGCAAGTGCCATTTTAATTATTTTTTTATCCTTATCTCAAGGATGCCATTTGTGAATTTGTGACGCAAATTTTGTTTACTAACTTTAGTTTTGAGTAGCAATTCTTTATGATATTTTCTATTTTTGTTCACGGCTGAAAATTCAAGGATATCTTCCTTTAGATCGATGATTATGTCGTCCATTTCAATACCAGGCATTTCAGCAATGACAACAATTTCATTTTTTTCATCAAAAACATCTGTCATTGGTTCCCGCTCCTCATCCACTTTAGGTCCTTCGGGCGTTTTTTTAATATTCCCAAAAGTTTCTACTTTTGGAGAACCTCCACCTGCCGTATTGATGGTAAAACCATAAACGCCTTTCATGCCTTTTTTGATATGATCAAAATTGATCTCTCCTTCCTTGTTAATCCCTCCTTTTTCCTCTAGCTTTCCGGCAATGTCAACGAGTTTTTCGATGCCTTTGAACAGACCACCAAGCCCAAAAAGGTCAAAATCAGAATTCTGATTTTTTTCATTACTTTTTTTTTCTTTTTCGTCCATGTCTAAGAGATTTTAGTAAAAATTTATTTTCGATATAATTGATTGTACAAAACACCATCTTCCATTTTAATAATACCTCGCGCTATATGTTCAGCACTTTGAGCATTTAATAAATTCGATGCCTGCAAGCCAGTTTCAGGGCAAAACACCTTAATATAATTCTCAACATCGTTTTCAAAATCAGGGGCATAAACTTCATTCTTTATTTAATATATTAAATACGTGCAGATTCTCTGAGTTTAGCATTGGGCTGGTAGGCATAAACAAATTAAAAACATTAATGTGATTATCACCAGCGGGACAAAAAGAAATGTCCACCATACTCGTTTGACTGCCCTCATAACTATTAGTTTCGTGAATACTAAGGCGTTAATTATTCTTTATGGTAATGGATAAATCTGGTTTTATCATCTTAATCCTTTCAGAGCTGAATTCGTTCGATTTAATTATTAATGACATATTCTTCATATTATTTACAGTAGTCACAGTAGTTTGACCTGCCATATTCCATGTAAATACTAATATTATTATGAAAAATAATCGAATCATGTTTTATATATTGATGATTACGTCAATTTGCTTTTCGCCTCCAGTTTTTCAAGTCGTATATTTAGTTCAGTCTGCTTTTCGTTAAATTCCTTTTCGCGCGCTTTTGTTGAGAGATAAGTATCTTCCTGCCACCAATTAATTCCCATTTCCATGGCTTTGTCAACTGAAGCTACCAGCAACCTGATTTTAATGGTTATCAGATCAATATCCGCTATTTGAATTTTTATATCCCCTGCAATAACAATCCCTTTATCGAGTACTCTCTCAAGAATATCGGCTAGGCCTGTTGCATTAATTGAATGAGTAGGTCCTTCTGACATGGTATATTGTTTTTTGTTTAATAATCAATCGAGATGGTTTTAAAATCATTTTTATCGCCTTTTTTTAGGGTTTTCCCCCCCACCTTCCCCTCCTTAGGTTCAATTTTGGGCGTAATTTTTTCATTGGTAAAATCTTGTATCTCTTTCAATCGGTTTTTTATGATCTCAAGTCTTTGTAAAATCCTGATCTCTTCGCCCTGTAATCGGCTTCTTTCTTTTTCGAAGATATACAATTTGATAAAATCCGAATCTTCTTTGTTGGGGATTCCTGATTTAACCACATTTTGCATTGATTTAATGCTTTGGAGTCCTTTTATTGCGGTTGAAATTGGCATAATGTTTTTGCTTTAAAGTGAAATCATAAATATTTTTTTATTAATTCATCAACGATGATTTTTACTCTTTCCTGATTGGTTTTTGAGCCAATCCGACTTGTTTCGGAAGTAAGAATATCCTGGCAAATTTGTCGGAATACTTTTTTTGATTTTGAAGGTGTCGTTTTTAATGTTGCCATTGTTTTTGCAATCATAATGGAGCCACGAACAGTAGGGTCAAATTCAGTTTTCCCTGATTCGCGCAAACCCCTGACAACTTTAACTATTACTTCAGTATCTTTTAGTGAAAGCTCAGATTTTGCCATAGCAATCCTCAATTCAGTGTCATAATCGAAATGATCGAGATCCATGGTAACCATTCTGTCGCGAAGGGCATCCTGAGTTCTATTAACACCGGCATATTCTTCAGGATTTGAGGTAAAGATTGCACGGAATTCGGGATGCACTTTCATATAGTAATCCTCTTCTTTTGCTGCGGATGTACTCAACATCCCCTCTTGTAGGATTGGAAGCAAGATGTTGTTTGCTTCAGCTCGTGAACGGGTAAATTCGTCATAAATAAGGGTAAAGCCATTTTTAACTGCTATGGTCAAACGGTTATTGACCCACTGCTTTGACATATTTTCCTCATATTTATGCACCGTATGAATAAACCTGTCGTCCAACTTTTTATATTTGTATCCCTGTTCGCTTCCAATGAGATCGGAGGTTTTATATTCGGAGTCGCCATGTATAATAACTACCGGCCTACCGATTTTATTTGCCAGGTGCATTGCCACTGTTGTTTTTCCCGTACCAGACGGCCCCCTGAAATGAACCGGAAAACCTGCCTTAATGTATGTCAGGCCTCGGCTAGTGATGTCTTTAATGTAATCGGTTTCTACAAAATTTGACATCGGTTTCAATTCAAGTACAGTGTTCATTTCATTGTTGTCGCTCATAGTATGTTTGATAAATTAATATTTAAATTCCTTGTTGGGTAATTGTTGAATTGTTCTATTCCAAATAGTTCTTGCCTGTTCAATATCCTTGAGTATTTTTTTCTTTTCAGACAAAAAACCTTCTTTTTTTGCTTTAAACTTCTTTAATGCTTCTTGTCGTTTCAGCAAACTTTCTCTGATATTGTTTCCAACTTTATTCATAGTGCTTCAGTAGTTATCAATTTCATCCTTTTCCCATGCAGTGTGTACAAGGCAGCCCATCACTTGATTTTCCGCTTCCTTTGCATTGCGTACAGCTAGCCTCGTGTTTGTAGTGATTAATTCCCTTTCCTGCACATACTATGCAATGGACTCTGGCTCCCATTGGGTTTTTACCTGTCCCAGAGCAAAAGGCGCATTTTCTCACAGGTTCCTCTACTTCAACCTGCCCGGTGCCGTTGCACACCAGGCAGTGTGAAATTGGAGAGAGCAAATCAAAGGGATCCTTTCTCGTTCCATTACAAAACACACAGCTGTATCTTCCCATTTTGTACTATTTTTTGGGTCTGGGATAGTAAATGTTTTCAATTTTTAATACTTTTCCATCATCCAGCATTNTTTTTGCAACAAACCCTAATTTCATCCTGGTTTCGTTAAGAGGTACTTCCATTTCCGAAATCTTCACGCCCTTGGGATGTTTGTTGACATAATTCAGTATTTTTTCTTCTATAGTTAATGGAGCTACTGGTTCAGGTTCAACTTTAGCTGGAGTTTTCTCAACTTTTACAGGAGGGATTTCCTTTTTTGCTTCTGTTGCCAATGGAGCTACAGGTATAGGTTCGGCTTTCAAAGGAGTTTCCTCAACTTTTTTAGCAGTTATTTCCGTTTTTGTTTCTACTTTCTTTGTAGGCTTCACTACGCCTGTTTTTTTTATTTGAGCTATGGTTTCCTGCATTTTGTTCCATTCAGTCGCAGCCTGACTTCTGTCTTGTGAATAACCTTCAATAATGCTAGAACTGGCTTTTTGAATTTGTTTAACTTCTAAACGAATTCCTTTAATGGCCAATTGGATTTCTTTCATTACCGTATTATAATCGACAAGTCTTTCCGCTTCGCCTTTTTTAATATGACTTTGGCTATTTGCAAGTTCTTTTCTCATTGCTTTTGCCAATTGTTGGTTTTCTTCATTTATTTCAGTCAGTCTTTTTTGGAATCCCAACAATAAGGATTTTGTATAGCTAACGCGCTCGGTGAGATTATTGCTCAGTTCAGTTCTTAGCTCATCCGACATTTCCTTGTGCTCGTTATCAAATCTGGCAAGCATATCATTGGTGTTTTTAAAGATGCTCAGCACTTCATTATTGATGCTTTTCAGATCGTTATTAATATTTTTCATGAGGGCATTAAAATCCTCAATTCTGTTTTTTTCATTTTCTGCCCTGTCTGATCTGCCCTGGGCAAAGAATTTATTTAACTCTTTAGCCATTTGCACTCTGTCGTGGCCAAAGCCATTGATCATTTCGATGGTGGAAGTTTGAATTTCAGCCACTTCTTTTTGAATTGTAGAAATTGTAGTGTTAATCCCATCCATTAGTCCTTTGTAGGTATTCAGACGATCTTTTTCCCCTTGTGCAAGACCTTTTCGTAAACCTACTGCATTGGCATTTAAAACAGCTGCCATTTCCTGATGATCCTTTCGGAAACCATCAAGTGTTTTCTGTACATCGTTTACAAGTTCTTCATTTTCTTTGATACGTTCTTTGAATGATGCAAGTATGTTTTCACTCAAATTTTTCATTTCGGATGCTAGTGCCATTTTTTTATCTCCTATTTTAAATGAATTAATTAATTTTTTTAATTAGTTGATTTTTAATACTTTTTATATCGTTTATCTGAATTATATTGCTATTTTTTAGCAAATGTTCAAGACATTCGGTTAATAATTGATGTATATGCTGAAAATTCATATATGAATTCATAACAGCTTCTTTTCTTATTTCTTGCTGTTTTGATAACTGAGCAAGCTGATCTTTAATGGTGGTAATTTTATCTCCGATATCGTGTGAGGTCATATCTTTGAGCCCCAACATGCTGTTTTTTAGCGTTTGGGCTGTTTCTTTCTGGGCTTCAATAAAGGTCAAAAACTGATGTTGTGCTTCACTTTCTTTCTTGTCAATAATGTTGAGAATGTCGGACATAATGGTATTGTAGTCCTTTTTTCGCAAGGATCCATTTTTTGAAAGGGTTTCGCTAAGTCTTGAATTTAGTAAATCTCTTTCCTTTTTTAGGATGGTCATTTGATTATGAACATTATTGAAAAGTGTATGTGATGATTCGGTAAGATTTTCAGATGCCTGGAAGGCTGTTTGAATTTTTTGAATACGGGTTTCGTAGGATGATATAATGTTATCAAAAAAACCATCGATATCTAATTCTGGCAGGGTATTCATATATAGTAAATTTGATTATACTTGGGAAAAAAATCTATGGAAAGAGATATTTTTGGTAACTCATGCTCCCGGGCATATTATGCTGAGAGGATACTTTAGCAAGAATACCTGCTTAGCTGTTAAATACCTTAAGCGGCTTTAGCAGTTAATCCGATTGCTTCTGCATACTTCAAATAAGTTTCAACAGATGCAACAACAACTCTAGCTTCTATTGCAAGTAATTCGATACCTACTAATGAAACTCTTACCCATGCGTCAACAACAACGCCTTTGTCAAGAATACGGTCAATTACCTCTACGAGGCTTGATGAACCAATAGTTTTTTCTACTGCCATTTTTTTATGTATTAAGTTTATGAAACCGTGCTTTAAATGAGGGACGGTTTACCTCTAACAATTAAATTTAATGACTACTAAATACCTTATGCAGCTTTAGCAGTTAATCCAATTGCTTCTGCATACTTCAAATAAGTTTCAACAGATGCAACAACAACTCTAGCTTCTATTGCAAGTAATTCGATACCTACTAATGAAACTCTTACCCATGCGTCAACAACAACGCCTTTGTCAAGAATACGGTCAATTACCTCTACGAGGCTTGATGAACCAATAGTTTTTTCTACTGCCATTTTATTATGTATTAAGTTAATGAAACCGTACTTTAAATGAGGGACGGTTTACCTCTTGAGTTTTTAGCAGAGCAAAGAGAATGCCATAAAGCTGCAGGAGGTAAAAAACAGGAAGAAAAAATTTGATAAAAGCCTCTATTTGAGCAATAAAAAAAATAATTATTTTTTTAAAAAAAGAAACGACACAGCTATGATTATCTATTTATAAAATTAAAGAATAAAAAAATCGCACAGATGTGCGGAAAAGGACTAAAGCGTTTCGCTTTTGCTAAGCACGATATCATACTTTTTCATTTTCCGTATGATGGCATCACGGGTTATTCCAAGAATATCGGCCGCTGCTTTTTGATTGTATTTGGTGCTTTCAAGTACTTTTCGGATCGTTTTTATTTCAAGATTTTTCAGATTGACTGAATCGATATGATCATCTGTTAATGAAATATTTTGAGGTTTTATGGGGAAATCGTTTATCCTGAGCATATTGCTTTTACAAAGAATGACGGCTCTTTCGGTCATATTTCTTAATTCCCTTACATTGCCAGGAAAACTATATTTTTCCAAAGTTTTAATGACTTGTTTAGAAAGCCGAATATTGGCTTTATTAAATTTTGTTGCATAATAATCAACAAAATGGGTCAGCAGGGGTTTAATATCTTCTGGTCTTTCGCGAAGTGCAGGAATATGAATATGAAGGGTATTTAGCCGGTGAAACAAGTCGAGCCTGAATTTCTTTTTATCGACACTTTTTTGGATGTCATGATTAGTGGCAGATATGATCCGGAAGTCGGTGTGAATTGGTTTTGTATCTCCCACTCTGGTGATTACTTTTTCTTCGGTAGCGCGTAAAATTTTTGCCTGCAGATTAAAAGGCATGTCGGCAATTTCATCCAGAAATAAGGTTCCATGATTACAAACTTCAAAGAAGCCCATTTTATCAGTGATGGCTCCTGTAAATGATCCTTTTTTATGACCAAAAAACTCACTTTCCAGAAGTGAATCGGTTATAGCACTGCTATTAACTGCACAAAAAATATTCTCTTTTCTATTGCTAGAATAGTGTATTATTCTGGCAATATTTTCTTTTCCTGTTCCACTTTCTCCTGTGATCAGTACATTGGTATCAGGATATTCTGCGGCGGTAACGGCTTGTTCAAAGACTTCTAAACTCAGGGGACTGATACCAATAAATTGCCGATCTATTTTTTCTTCGAGGGTTTTTGAGATCAGTGAATTCTTTTCTTCCATCGTCTTCAGCTTTCGTTGCAGTTGAAGGTATTTTTGAGTACGTTCAATCGCAATCTGAATGTCGACATGACGGAATGGTTTACGCAAATAATCGAACGCACCATAGCGAATGGCTTTGATCACCGTATCCATATCGCCATGAGCAGAAACGATAATAACCTCCAGAGAAGGGAATTGGATTTTTACATCTTTTAAGATGTCGAGACCATTTACACCAGGCATTCGCACATCAAGGATGAGAAGGTCAATGTCATGATTTTTTAGGATTTTTCGTGCCTCTTTCTCAGTATTTGCCTCCAGTGATTGAAATCCTAAATTTTGAAAAAAGTCATTCAATTCCTCGGTAAATTGTTTTTCGTCATCGAGGATCAAAATCTTAATTTTATGCTGATTTTCCATACTCATTTTTATTTGGTATCGATAAAGTTATTTGGAATGTTGATCCTTGAAATTCATTGCTCAATATTTCTATTGTGCCATTCATATTTTTAATTATTTGATATGAAATGGACAGACCAAGCCCGGTACCCTTTCCAGTATCCTTTGTTGTATAAAAAGGAAGCATTATATGTGAAATATCTTCTTTACTGATGCCTATACCGTTATCGATAATTTCAATGATTAATTTCTGATTATTCTGAAAAGATCTGATTTGGATGAACATATCAAAATCTTTTGATTTTTTCTTTTCCAACAAAGCATCTTTGGCATTCGACAATAGATTAATGATAACCTGCTCAAATGTTATGGAATTGCCAATGATTAACGGAAGATTTCTTGCTAATTGAAGATTCAGGTTGATTGACAAATGTTTGTATTGTTCCGAAATCATCATTATTGCATTTTGAATGCTTGGATTGATTTTAAAACCTGTCATAATATAATCATCGCGCTTTTGTGAAAAAGCCCTGACGTGATCAATGATATTCCTGATACGATCAATATTTTCAAATATTCTATCCGATTTTTTCTTGATGTAGTCCTTTTCAATGCTTATATTTTTGTTCGTTTTATACAAAATATTATCCAGGATGAGGGAGATGGTGTTTAATGGCTGGTTGATTTCATGTGCCATACCTGAAGCCATTTCTCCCAAATTGGACATACGGTCGGCATGATTCATCTTCGAGTCCAATTTTTTGCGTTGAGTAATATCGCGAATTATAACCATATACGAAAAGGGTCTTCCATCAGCTTCTTGCATTAATGTTGAGCTAACTTCACTTAGAAAGACAGATTGGTCTGATTTTTTCATTTTCATCTCAATATTTTGAGAAATCCCTTCACTCAAAGTTTTGTTAAGGATCCTACTGAGCGTGGTTTTTTCTTCAGAAGGAATAAAGCGGAAGATGTGTTTATCTCTTATATCTTCTCTAGTGATATTGAGTAATTCAAGAGCAATTTCTGAAACATCACTAATAAGACCTTTGAGATCTGTTATTAAAATACCATCAGGAGATGTATTTAATATTGTTCTGTATTTTTCTTCGCTTTTTTCCAGAGCTAGCTCAGTCTGTTTTCGTTTAGTGATATCAATATAGGTTCCGAGTAAGCCGCTGNCCTGTCCGTTGGGTTCTCGCAATGCTACTTTGCTCGTAATGAGGGTAGTGNTATTTCNTTTGGGAGTTGTCTGTTGTTCTTCATAATTTATTTTTGGGATACCACTTTCTATGATTTGTTTGTCGGTATTGCGATACATCTCGGCCTGATCAGACCATCCCATCTCAAAATCAGTTTTTCCAACAATTTCCGTTGGACTGGAAAATCCGGCATCTTGAGCAAATATGGTGTTACAACCCTGGTACACAAGATTTAGATCTTTCCAAAATAGTCTTGCCGGTACTGTGTTGATAATTCTATCCAAGAATTGTTTTGTTTCAAGCAGCTCTTTTTCCGCCTGTATGCGCTCTGTGAAATCAATGATGCTTAAATAGCATTTCATTCCACTTTTATCAATCAAACCTTCAATATGTGCATATATTTGCTGACTGTCATTTATTTGAAGTAATAATTCACAAGTTTCTTTGGTCTTACTTTTAAAAACATTGATGAAAAAAGCATTAAAGTCAGGCAGTGATTTCTGAGAAACAAAAAAGCCAAAATGAGCCCCTATTAAACTGGAGATGTCTTTTTTTAATAATTTGGCGGTACTTGTGTTTAACTCCAGAATTTCTTTTTCTGCTGAAAGCGTAATATAACCTGATGGTGCAAAATTGTAAAGGTTTGCGTATTTCTGAGTAGAGGTTTTCAACTGTTCTTTTTGCATTATGAGTTCTTCATTCTGTAAACTCAGTTCAATCTGCTGGTTCCTTACATCATTCTCCAATTTTATACTTGCTGAAATATCTTTATTTACTCCCCTATAACCTTTAAGATTCCCCTTGTTGTCCAAAATAGGTACACCATTGGTAAGTAAACAGATTTTTTTACCATCCTTGCAGATATTCCAATTCTTTACATCTTTTATGGGTGACTTATTTGCAACGATTTCAGAATACAATGCTTCGACCCTTTTTCCTTCATCTGGAGCCATGAAATCGAAGGGTGTCTTACCGATGATCTCTTCATGCGTAAATCCATAAATGTCAGGAGCACTATTTAAAATATAAGTATAAATGCAATTTTCATCAAACTCCCAAACATAATCAGATATGCTAAATACAATATTTTTCAGCCGTGTTTCGCTAACTTTAAGAGCCTCATTCACCCGTTCTAATTCATCGGCTGATTTTTTAAGAAGGTTTGTATCCCTGATAATGGTCTGTTTCTGAATAAAAAGGGAAAGAAATATTTCAGTTTTACTTAGCAGTATATGACGATTAAAAGGTTTAACGATATAATCAATTGCCCCTGATTCATATCCTTTATTTATATCATTTTCATTGACTTGGATGGCTGAAAGAAAAATGATTGGCACATAATTCACCGATTTTCCACTATTAATCTTCGATGCTAGCTCATAACCATCCATCCTTGGCATTCTAACATCGAGGATTGCCAGTGCAAGCTCTAATCCCTTTATTTTCTCAAGAGCTTCATGACCGGAATTTGCGAAAATAAGGTTTGCTTTGGTTTTCTTGAGGATCTGCTCAATAAGGAACAAATTTTCTGAGACATCATCAGCAATTAGTATATTTGGTATAAGATTCATAAATTTAAAACGTCCCTCTTTAAAGGTAAATACCCCATTTTGTGCATTGGAAAAAAGAAATTTCTTTTTTTCAAATATATGAAATTTGTTGGGATTTGGTAATAGTGAGAAATAAAAGTGCCCCTCTGTCCGCTAAAAAGCAGACATCTCCCCGAGGGGAGTATAATAAAATGGGTTGAAATGCACCGACTAGAAGTCTTCGCCAGAAAATTCATTTTCTGCAATTTGCTGTATTAATCTTTCAATTATTTCAGTGCTATCAGAATCTGATCCATAAGGTAAGGCCGTTTCAATTCCTTCGGTTAAGTTGTCGATTTCTAACAAATTTTGACATTTATTTTTTAGATATAATTTAAGTTTAAAATCGGAATCAATAATATTGTCAATCAGTTCCGTACAATTTCCCATAACGTAAATTATATCTTCGAAATCATGACTTTGTCTTAAATCATTCCCCCTACGATCATTATGAGCTTCAAACTTTGCAGTCAAATAATATGCCGGTGGAAATACAAATATGTCAGTTCCATTAGGTAGTTTTTTTATAATCTTATTTTCAATACCTTCAATATACCATTTGTTACTGAACCCAAGAATAGCATCATCAGTAGGCATTATATCTACTTTAATATTGTTATATATCATTCTACAAATGGGTGCATTTTTAGATATGTCGTTTTTAAAACCTTTTGCTCTGAGTTTTTCTTCGAATTTGGCATGCTCAGTTCTGGAACTTAGTTCAATCACACAATCGACATCAAGTGTTGGACGAATATCAGAAGCAGCAGGATCATCAGCATATAGTTCAGCAACTGCACCACCCACAAAAACCACTTGATCTTTTAACTCCTCTTGTAAATCGTCAGCAAAAAGTGGACTGATTTTAACAAATACTTAGAGAGTGTTTTCAAAACCTTTAAATTAGATGTATTATGAAAACACGCAAAAAACAAACCACAGAAAACTACATCAAAGAAATTCGTAGAAAAACCAGACGAATATTTAGTTCTGAACAGAAAATCCAGATTGTCATGGAAGCTTTAAGAGCAGAAACCTCCGTTGCTGAATTATGCAGAAAGTATTCTATTAATGAATCTCAATTTTACAAATGGAACAAAGAGTTTTTAGAAGCCGGTAAAAAGCGATTGTCTGGCGATACAATAAGAGAAGCCACAAGCGATGAAGTATCAGAGCTAAGGAAAGAGAACCAACGTCTAAAAGAGATTGTTGCCGATTTGGTATTGCGCTATGATATTGTAAAAAAAAGCTTATCAGAGTTGGATTAACTGTAAAATTCAAGAAGTATATGCGTTTTACAGTATCCGAAAAACAAGAAATCATCCATATGGTGGTTCGTTCCCAGATAGGGGTAACCCGTACACTCCGAGAGATTGGACTCAATAAAAGCACATTTTATAATTGGTATAAATCCTATTGTGATAAAGGTGTGGAAGGGCTAATCCCAAACATTAGATGCTCCAATCGTCAATGGAACAGCATTCCCCAGGAGCAGAAGAATTTGGTGGTGAGATTGGCTTTGGAATATCCACATTTATCATCCAGAGAGTTGGCTTATAAACTAACCGACGAACAACAAGTATTTATATCAGAATCCAGTGTTTATCGAATTTTAAAGTCACGAGGGTTAATTACGGCTCCTGCTCATATTTTCTTGAGTGCAGCTGATCAGTTTACCAGCAAAACAGCCTTTGTGCATCAAATGTGGCAAACCGATTTTACCTATTTTAAAATCCTAGGATGGGGTTGGTATTACCTAAGCACTGTATTAGACGATTACAGCCGATATATTGTACATTGGGAGCTTTGTTCAAATATGAAAGTTGATGACGTTAAAAGAACCGTAGATAAAGCCATTGTAAAAGCTAAACTGATAACAAAGCAAAGACCAAGGCTTTTGTCAGATAACGGTTCTTGTTACATTGCAAATGAACTAAAATCGTATTTAAAAGATCATCATCAAATGGATCAAGTTCATGGCAGACCCTTTCATCCGCAAACACAGGGTAAAATTGAACGATATCACAGAACTATGAAAAATGTGGTGAAGCTTGATAATTACTACGCTCCTGAAGAACTAGAGAAGGCTTTAGAAAACTTTGTCCATATTTACAACAATGAAAGATACCACGAATCATTACAGAATCTGACGCCTGCAGATGTGTATTATGGTCGTGGTGAAGAAATCCTAAAAGAAAGGGAAAGATTAAAAAAACAGGCTATTATTAAACGAAGAAATGAGTATCATAATTTTAAAAAATCACTCAACAAAAAATGTTTATATTTGAATTAATTAACAAAACACTCTCTTAGGAAAAGTCCAAATTAGTTTGAAGACGTACAATTTTATTTAGATTCAATTATATTTTTAAAAATAGTC